>Ga0209270_1000702_pt1 | contig 62795 bp, 61 predicted proteins | sample MTBAKSrepl1MetaG_FD_187456 | JGI IMG/M metagenome (GOLD analysis project Ga0209270, IMG submission 187456) | Enrichment culture microbial communities from Arthur Kill intertidal strait, New Jersey, USA, that are MTBE-degrading - MTBE-AKS1... | ecosystem: Environmental > Aquatic > Marine >... | reverse complement strand
CCTCAATTGGCCCTGGCCTGCGCGGCGGGCACCCATATCGACACGATCACCGTGGCGTTGTGCCGGGCCGGCACCGACAAGCAGCGCTTCATGCAGTACACGTTTCGCAACTGCCTGATCAGCAAAGTCACCACCAGTTCCGACACCGGTTTTCCGGAGGATGACGTGGCCTTCGTGTACGGCCAGATCCAATGGGTCTATACGCGCCAGAACCGCGCGGGCGGTCAGGCCGCCGGCAACACCGCCAGCGGCTGGAACCTGCAACGTAACTGCAAGGCATAGAACCTCGCCAAAGAGAAAGGAGAAGAAGATGATTCGACACATCGTCCGCAGGGGAGACAGCTTATGGGGCCTGGCCGGCCAATATCTGGGCAGCGGCGCGCGCTGGCCTGAGATCGACAAGTTCCACAACGAGTTTGCCTTGGGCGGCAGGCACCCGCAACTGCTGCCCATCAAGGACCCCAATCTGATTTTCGTCGGCCAGACGATCTTCGTCCCGCCGCGTTCGCAAAAGCCGCATACGCTCTCCCAGGGTAAACCCTGGCCCAAGGTGGAGGTGACCAAACCGGCTACCGGCCTGGACCTCAAGGTGGTATACAAGATCGAGGACGGCGAAAGCCAGTACAAACAGGTGCTGCCCCACTGCACCCTGGAGGCCAAGCTCAGCGGCACCATCGCCATCGAAAACATGACCCACGGCCGCTACCGCAGCAATCTGGAACTGGCCCTGAGCAAGGATGCGCCGGCCGTCAAACAGAAGCTGGGTCAGTTCAGCGATCATGCGTTTCGGGATTTGACCAAGGGGGTGGAGCTGGGATTTCAGGATGGCCAGGTCACGGTCAAGGCACCGATCATGGCCCAGGCAGGTCTGGGGCCTTACACGATAAAGGTGGTGGCGGAGACCCCCATGAAATACAAAGGAAGCCTCAAACCGGAACCTATCAGTGCGACTATGGATGTAGAGGGCAGGAAGTATAAATATACGGCGGACATCGCCTTCGAAGTGACTGTTACCTTGCAACCTACACCGCCTAAAATAGTACCAGAGGAAGAATTCGCTGACAGGCCGCATTCTTGGGCTGATGGCAAAATATTCGCCGCCATGAAAAATGGCTTCATGACGACCGTGACTATTATCCTGATTAGCTCAGTGATGTGGCGCATGCGATTGGCGGCCGCACTATCCGCAACTACCTCGACTGGCCCTCTTTTTCATCCCATTGACGTAGCGCATCCCAGGCATCAAGGACATTATAACGGCTCGATATGAAAAATATCTTAAAAGGAATTGCAAATCCCTTTAGCTCCAAACGCATGCGTCAACCTTTATGGGTCATGTTACTCTGCTCTTCTGTAGCTGTATCAGTCTGGTATTTTCTATATTTTGATAAAGCTTTTTTAAAAAAGGAGATAGAAACTTCGTTCGCACCGTTGACCAGTCAGTATGACATCCGAATCGTCTATGATGTTGACGACGCCTTTCTTTCTGACAGAATCAGCCCTATTGGTTCTTCCGGTCCAGCGAAAGGCAGTGAAGTGGCGCCAATCCGTCACCGGGTATTGATGCGTTATCCACCCCTCTTGAGCCTGGCATTCGAAAAATATCCCATTGAAGTAATCAAGCGCTATTTAAGTGCCATATATTTTGCGGGCCAAATCGATCATGATGGATTCAGATACGGAGGTTCCTACGACCAATTCAGGCGCGTTATCTATTTAGTGGATAGTGGCTGGCAAAGCGACGACAGCGCTATGCGGACGTTCCATCACGAGTTCAGCTCCCTGTTGCTTAGCCGTCATTCAATGCTGCTTAATCCATGGCTTGCAAATAATCCTGAGGGCTTTGAATATTTTTATAGGTCAAACACCAACCGGTTGGAAGTTTATAAGAAATCTTCATCCTATGGCACCGAAGCCGACTATACAAAAGGCTTCATGAACACCTACGGCCAAACCAGTTTCGAAAACGACTTCAACGAATACAGCGCCATGATCTTCACCTACCCGGAAAAGTTCAAACGGATTATGGCGCGCCATCCCCGGGTGCGCGGCAAGTTTCTGGTGTGGCTCAAGTTCTACCAGGAGATCGACCCGATCTTTACCGAGGAGTACCTGCTTGGCGCTGGTGGCGATGCGAACTGATTATCCGGCCTAATGCATGAATTTTCTCACCGACCGGGTGCGGGTCAAGTTGGCCTGATTCCGTTTAAGATTCTTACAAAATGTAAACCCAGGGTTTACAAATTCTCATTTTTGCAGCGATAATTTATGCAAAACAACAAACTTTTAAACCTTTGGTTTGCCAAACACCTCAAATGCATATATAAACTATGCATTGAAAAGGTTTTATAAACTATGGCGACCCAACCTGAACCCTCCCTGGAACAGACATTGCCCGAAGGGCAGTTGGTGAACCGCGTCTGGCTGCGGGCGCGCGGCTTCAACCGGCCCCGGGTGGATTATGCCCTGCGGGCGGGCAAGCTGACCGCCGTGGCCCACGGCATCTACCGCCGGCCGGGGCCGGCGCTCAAGTGGGAGCACGTGGTCTATTCCCTGAACCAGATGGGCTGCCCGGTGCATGTGGGCGGCCGCAGCGCCCTGGAGTTGCAGGGCATGGCCCACTACCTGCCCCTGGGCAAATCACAACGCATCGATCTTTACGGCGGGGGCAAGGTGCCCACTTGGGTGCGGGCGTTTCAGGCATCGTTTCAATTCGTGATTCACACCACGCGGCTGTTTGATCCGCTGCCCCAGGCAGCCGTGCACCTCCGGCCTTTCGGGGCTTGGGATTGGCCCATACCGTTCAGCCTGCCCGAGCTGGCCTTGCTGGAGCTGCTGGCCGGGGTGCGCCATGGGGCGGACTTCTCCATGGCTGACAAGTTTTTCGAGGCGGCGGTCAATCTGCGGCCCGATCTGCTACGCGATTTGTTAAGAACCTGCACCCAGGTCAAGGCCAAGCGGCTTTTCTTGTGGTTCAGCGATCGTCACGGGCATGCCTGGCGTCAGGCATTGGACACCGAAGGAATCGATCTGGGCCGGGGCAAACGACTTCTGGTGAAGGGCGGCAGCTATGATGCCGCGTATCAAATAACAGTTCCCAGGGAGATGGCTGTCGGTGAAGAGCACCCTTTATACTGAACAGGTGCGCTTGCTGGTGGCGCTGTTGCCCAGCGTGGCCAAGCAGTCGTGCTTTGCCTTAAAGGGCGGCGCGGCTATCAATCTGTTTGTGCGGGATATGCTGCGTCTGTCGGTGGATATCGATCTGGCCTATCTGCCGGTGGAAGATCGGGATACCAGTCTGGCCGCCATTGACCAGGCGCTTGGGGCCATTGCCGCCGATCTTGAGCAACATATCCCGCGCACCGTCGTCCAGGCCTCGGTGCTCAAGGGCCGGTACTGGTCCGCGTGATCCACACGGCCATGACCGATGGGGACAAGCGCTTTTTGTTGGCCCTGAAACGCGGGGATCAGGATTGGCGGGATTTTGCCTTGTCGGCGGTAGCACTGCTGCCGGCCATCCAGTGGAAGATACTCAACCTGGCGCGCATGCAACCGGTCAAGCGGCGACAGGCGGCGGACAAACTTGAAACAATTTTATTCGGATAGAGCTATAGAGGTGGCTATCGCCAATGAAGATTGAAGGAGGTTACGGTCTGATCTCAACAGGCGTCCCGTTGGGAACCCGTTGCGCGATTTCCTCCATCTCCGCGTTGGTCACGGCGATACAGCCTTCGGTCCAGTCGATCGTCGTGTGAGCTCTCCCGCCCCAGGAAACACCATTTTTGACGCCATGGATCATGATGTCGCTGCCCGGAGAAACGCCCAGTTCCCTGGCCCGTTTTTTATCTCTCTCGTTGGGGTAGGAAATGCGCAGGGAGATGTGGTAGTCGCTATGCCTGTTCCTGGATTCGATGGTGTAGTTTCCCTCCGGTGTCTTGTTGTCGCCCCGCCGCTCTTTTGGGCCGACCGGGTTGGTCCCCAGTGCGATCCGGTAAGTTTTAATCGCTTCGCCTTGTGAGATCAGGGTCAGCCGCCGCTTTTCCTTCTCAACCAGAACCTTGTCCACGGGCTCTGTCCAGAGATTGAAAAGCTTCTGCTCGAGGGTTTCGATCTCTTTTTCCAGGGCGACGACCTTATCTTGCATGGGTTCGATTTCCCGGCGGCAGGTTTCAAGCTGTTCCCGCTGCTCGGCAATCAGGCGATCCTTGAGCATGACGTTCTGGATCTGAAACATCAGCATCTGGCTGTCGCGCCGGTAGGCACTGCCTGGAATGTCACCGATTATTCTGCGCAAATATCCCTGGGCTTTTTCATAATCCTTATGTTCATTTCGGGGGTGAGCATAAATAATCGCCATCTCGAAAAGCACCCGGTCTGCAATCTCAGGGTCTTTTTCGATCGCTCGATCATATTTGGCGAGGGCAGCCTCATAATCTCCCTGGGCAAAGAAATCGTTGGCTTCGGAAGAGAGCGATCCGATCGGAGCGCCCTCACTGCCGTGACTGCATCCGGAAATGACAAAGGCGGTTAGCAGGGTGTAAAAAAAAAGAATTCCCAGATGCGCGCAGACCCTGTGCGGCCCTCTCCTCGTATTCGCCATCGTGCCTGTCGGGACTCTACCGGAAGAGCTCAAAACATGTTCCTCTTGCAGATTTCTACGAACGCCGCGCCATACAGAAGAATGAAGCATAAGGAAGTGGCCGGTTTTGCATTCCGGCCACTTCCTTCGGAGTTTACTTCTTCATGGAATTCTGGAAAACCGCCTCGGCTTGTCTTGCTTTTTCGTCGGCGAGACGCTCTCTTTCCGCGGCCCTTTGCTCCGCAGCCTCGGCGCGCGCCAGCGCGTCATTGGCTTTCAACAAGGCTTCGTCGGCCGCCGCCTTGGCGGCCTGTGCATCCTGGGATGCCTGGTCCGCTTTGGCGTCGATCACCATTTCCCTGGCCTGCGCCTCCTGAAGATCCCCTTTTGTGGCGCAACCTCCAACGACGAAAGCCAAAATAAGCATCGCCAAAACCATCGTCAGACTTTTTTTCATGTGTTACCTCCTTGTTGAGTGTTTAATAGTGGACACTTGCCAACCCAAACGGCGGTCGATTCTGCTATCTCGACTTTACCGGTGCAACCAACGCGCCGTCCATTGCCAGATCGATTTTCAAACGCTTCGATGCATCCCTGGCCTCTGCCTTGTCGACGAATGGTCCGGCGAGCACACGATGCCTGCCGCCCTCGGACCGCACCCGCGCGGGAATTGGCGGCCCCTGGTGGTTGAGAATGGCCGCCAGCCTTCGCGCCTCAACCTTGTCGTCCACGCTAGCAGCCAAGACATACCATGCATCGCTTCTATACTCCGGCACCTGAGGCTGTCCATGAAGTTGGATTGGGTGCCGCAATTTTATGATTTCGTCGACGCCAGTCTCCCTGCCGGCACCGATGGTGGATATAACAGCAGGAATCCCCCGGGTTTCGGCCAAGATCTTCTCGACCTTGGGCCAGTCCAGGTTATGGTTGTCGTCCTTTTCGATTCTTTTCAATTTCGCAAAGATTTTCTTCAACTCGGCGGCGGCGCCTGATTTTTCGAAAGGCTTATGGGCTTCCAGGTAGATCACGCCCTCCCGCCGGCCGATGAGAAAAGGCTGGTTCACTATTCTTACGGGCGTTTTCACCGGGGTGATGTCGCTGAGCCGCTTTATGTCTTCGGGGTAGAGTCTTATGCAACCGTTGGTTGCCCTGAGGCCGATGCTGGCCGGCTTATTGGTTCCGTGGATCAGATACCCTGATTCGCTCAGATAGAGCGCGTGCTCGCCCAGTGGGTTCAGTGGCCCCGGCGGCACCGTGGCCGGCAGCGGATCGCCCTTTTTGCGATGGTCTGCTGCAATCGATGCGGGCACATACCAGGTCGGCCGAAACCTCTTGCGCGTGATATACATAAGGCCCTTAGGCGTGGGTCGCTCGGCGGTTCCGACCCCCACGGGGAAGGTCGCAACGGCCCGCTGGTTGCCCTCCTTTTTGAAGTAAAAAAGGCGCATGGCGGCCAAGTTGATCACGATGCCTTCCCTGCCCCCCTCCGGCAGGATGAAACTCGACGGCAACACAATGCGTTCACGGGCCCGGGGCACCCATACATCTACCCCCGGGTTTGCGGCGCTCAACGTATTGATCCCCAGGCTGAAGTGACGCGCAATATCCGGCAACGCCTCCCCTTTTCCAATCCTGATGGTCGCCAGTCGGCCAAGGACGTCGTCTTTTTCAGCCACCAGGAAATAATTATTATCGATGCTTCCCGAATCTTGGGCCGAAAGCGGCAGTTTCGCCAGGACCTCCCCGGTAACGGCGCAGCTCTGAAGAAATAGGGTGCAGATCGTGAACACAAGTAAACAACCAACCATTGACCGGGGCAGCCGACCCCAAAATTGGCCCGGGATCGTGGACTCGCTCTTGTTAAATGCAGGAAAATTGACAACCATTTTTCCAAAAACCGGATCGCGCTTCAAATTCCTATTCCATCGCAACTGCCGTGGGAAAGGGTTAAAGGTTTAACATCAGTACCATTTTTTCACACGCGCTGGCCCGCAAGAAAGCTCGCCGGCAATCGGAGCCGGCGGCGGTATAGGTGTATCTTACTGTAAAAACTCAACTACACAACCGCCAACATGCCTCCGACTGAAAAATTGAGGCAGATGGCGTTTATGTGTATTGTTTTGTAAGCAATTTTGCCGCCAACGGGCGTCATCCCCGGGTGCGCGGCAAGTTCATCGTGGGGCTTAGGGGCCCATATGCCATGAAATTCCATCTTGACATGAGGGATTTTCATGGTATTTTGATGCCATGATTCAACGTCCCGCACTCCTCGCAACCCTGGTCAAGGCCCTCGCCCGGAGCCGTGTCGTCGTCGTGACCGGCCCGCGCCAAAGCGGCAAGACCACGCTGGCACGCGAGCTGGTGGACGCGGAATCCGTCAACTACTTCGACCTGGAAGACCCCGCGAGCCTGGCCCGGCTGGACGAACCCATGGTCGCGCTCAGGCCGTTGAAGGGCTTGGTGGTGATCGATGAGATTCAGCGGCGGCCGGAGTTGTTTCCGATCCTGCGGGTGCTCGCGGATCGCAAGGATACGCCGGCCCGCTTTCTGATTCTCGGCAGCGCTTCGGGCGATCTGCTGCGCCAGACCTCGGAAAGCCTTGCCGGCCGAATGGAGCCGGTGACCATCGGCGGCTTTTCATTGGCGGAGGTGGGGGGCGAAATGGAGCAGCGGTTGTGGCTGCGGGGCGGGTTTCCCCTTTCTTACCTGGCGGGTAGCGATGAAGATAGTCTGGCGTGGCGCAAGAGTTTCATCCAGACGCTGCTGGAACGCGACTTTCCCCAGTGGGGCGTGCGGGTGCCGGCCATTGCCCTCCAGCGTTTTTGGACCATGGCGGCACACTATCATGGTCAGATCTGGAATGCGGCCGAGCCGGCCCGGGCTCTGGGCGTGAGCGAATCCACGGTTCGGCGCCATCTGGACCTGCTGAGCGATGCGTTTATGATTCGCCAATTGCAGCCCTATTATGTCAACATGAGCAAACGGCAGGTCAAGTCGCCCAAGATCTATCTCCGCGATACCGGGCTGCTGCACCGGTTGATGGGTATCGATGGTCTGAAAACACTGCTCACCCACCCCAAGCTGGGGGCCTCGTGGGAAGGATTCGTGATCGAGCAGATCCTGCGCACCCAGCCGCACGACGAGGCCTTCTTTTGGGCGACGCATCAGGGGGCGGAGATCGATCTGGTTCTGCGCCGTGGCAGCGAGTTGTTCGGCATCGAGTGCAAACGCACGGACCAGCCGCGTCTGACCCCTTCCATCAAAAGCGCCCTCGCGGATCTGAAATTGAAAGGCGTGATCGTGCTTTATCCAGGGGTTCAACGGTTCCCCCTGGCGCGGGGGGTAGAGGCCGTCCCCGTTCAGACCCTTGCGGGAGATAGGCCTCTATTTGAGGGGTTCGCGCCATGAGGCCTGCAAGGCCTAACCCGGGTCCAAAGCGGCCCTTCTTCCCAAAGCAGGCCTCATCCTAACCTTTTCGCCAATCCCGGCTTCGATTCGACATGCTGTCGGGCAAAATGCAAGTATCTGATCTACTACACCATCATCTGATGGCTGCAAACGGGCTTGCTCAGATCATCCGGGCACGCTTTCGATAATAGCGGCCATGCCGTCGGATGGCCCGGGCCGCGCGCACGATGCCGGGAAAAACGGCGTAGCCGGCGGCGCCGTAAAGGGCGCGCACGGCGGCGCCGCGGGCGGCCAGGTCCGGATCGCCGCCTTCGGAGTCGACCACGAAGACCAGGGGTTTGGCGCCGGAACGCTGCTGGAGCCGGGCGAGGGTGTCGGGGGTGGGGTCGAAGGAGACATCCATGTGAAAGGCGTTGCGGGCGATGAGCCGATCCACCAGGATCAAGCCGATGCCGGGGTCCTGCTCGGCCAGGTCGATCAGTTGCGCCAGATAGGCGGTATCGCTGAACACCAGCCAGTGGTCCAGGGGGTTGCCGGCGATGGAACCGGCTTCGGGGGTGAGTTGTCGCAGGGCTTGCATGGTTTCGGGCGACAACGGTGGCACCTGCAGCCCTTCACGCATGCAGGTGTCGCCATAGATGACGCTGCTGCCGCCTCCCCCGCCGATGATGAAGACCCTTTCCGAAGAAGGGGCGGGCATGTGGGCGAAGATCATCAGCATATCCAGCCAGTCATCCAGGGTATCCACTTCAACCATGTTGGCCTGGCGCATCACGGCCTTCCAGATGGCGCCGCGACCGGCCAGGGCGCCGGTGTGCGAGGCGGCCGTGCGCGCGCCGGCTTCGGTCTGGCCGCCCTTGATCACCACGATGGGTTTGATCCGGCCGATGTCACGGGCCAGCTCCATCAACCGCCGGCCGTCGGCCACGCTCTCCAGGTACATGCCGATCACGCGGATGGCCGGGTCCTGGCCAAAGGCCTCCAGAAAATCCAGGGCATCGAGCACGCTGCCGTTACCCACGCTGACCGCTTTCTCGACCCCCAGCCCCAGGGAGGCGGCATACTCGGTCAGGCGCTGGGTCATGCCGCCGGATTGGGAGATGATGCCCAGCGGTCCGGCCAGGCCGGGGATGGCGCCCCAGGCGGTGAGCCGCGAGGCCGGACGGTAAGGCCCCATGCAGTTGGGACCGATGAGCCGCACGCCGGTCTCCCGGCAGACCGCCACCAGGCGTTCTTTCAGAAGATGGCCCTTCTCGCTGCCCAACTCGTCGAAGCCCGAGGTGAGCAGATGGACATGGTGCGTCCCCTTGCGGGCGCAGGCGGCGATCACATCGGGCACTTTATCGGCCGCCACGGCCACCATGGCCAGGTCCGGCGTCTCGGGCAGGGACTCCAGGTCGGGCCAGGCCTTGATGCCCAGGATGTGATCGGCCTTGGGATTGATGGGGTACAGCCCCCCGCCGAACCCCGCTTCGTTGTACTTGGATAGAAAGCTGAGGCCGCCGAATCGGCCGGCGGAACGGGAAACCCCCACAAAGGCGATACTGCGCGGGCTGAAAAACTTTTGCATGTCTTCGGGCATCAAATGCATCGGCGACCCATCCTTCTTTCGCTTTGGCAACAGCAATGGTCAACGGTTCGAAGCCTATTGGTCCCATCTGGTTTTGGCAAGCGAATTTGCGCGCCCGCCATCTTCAGTGCATGGTTGAATTTGAACCCCCACCAGGATATGCCATGGGCAGCCCATATTTCGTTTTACCCCATCAATCGCAGGAGCACCCCATGAGCAAAACCATCGAGAACCTGAAAGCCGCCTTCGCCGGCGAATCCCAAGCGCGCAACAAGTACACCTTTTTTGCCGAAGTCGCCCGCAAGGAGGGCTATCTTTATCTTGCCAAAATCTTTGAAGAGACGGCGGAAAACGAACGCCAGCACGCCAAGGACCATCTGTTGCTGCTGCAAGCGATCAGCGACACGGTCACCAATCTGAAGGAGGCCATCGGCGGCGAGGATCACGAGGTCCAGAGCATGTACCCGCGGTTCGCCCGGGAGGCCGAGGCAGAAGGCAACCAGAGAGCGGCCAACGCCTTCCGGCAGGTGGCCAAGATCGAAGCCCATCACCGCGAGCGCTACAAGAAGCTGCTGGCCATGGTCGAAGCGGGCACGCTCTATAAACGCGCCGAGCCGATCAAATGGAAGTGCAGCGTGTGCGGATACATCGTCGAGGCGACCGAGCCGCCTCAAAAATGCCCATCCTGCGAACATCCGCAAAAATTCTACGAGCCGGCCAACCTGGATGTTTAAGTGGGATCAGCGGGCCGGGATTTCCGGCCGACATTGGCCCTGCTTGAGGGCCTGGATCAGATCCGCGCGGGTCTGAATGGGAACGAGGAAGCGGGTGGCGCAGGCGCCCAATTCGTCGATGGTGTGGGCGTCGCTGCCGCCGCAGGCGGTCAGCGCGTAGCGCTGGAGCCATTGGGCCACGGCCTCGTTTTCCTGGGGCGTGTTGCGGCCGTTGCGGGTCTCGATGGCGCCGCACAGCCCATTTTGGATGAGCTGCTCGTCCGCCGGCCGGGCCTTGCGGAACGGGTGGGCGGCCACCGCGATGCCGCCGCTCTCCTGGACAGTACGCAGCAGCCGGTCGGCGGGCAGGTTCGGCGCCATCTCTTCGAAGGGGCCAAATATTAGGAAGTCGCCCTGGGGGGTGCTGTACTCCATACCGAAGATTACGCGCAAGCCGTTGGCCTGCAGGCCCTCGGTCAGCACGTAGCGGACGTCCATGAGGTTGTGATCGGTGATGCAGATGCCGTCCAGTCCGCGCCCCCGGGCGTGCTCCAGAAGATCCCCGATGCGCATCCGGCTGCACGGGGAAAGGCGGGTATGGACGTGAATATCGATCAGCATGGCCTCTTATAGTACGTATTTCCGCGGCCATGGCAAATACCAAGTTTTCATACCGGTGCCGCCCCCCATTGAAAATTCCTATGGACTGCCGCGTTGACACCCTCCAGCGGCGCAGGTATGAATAACGAACCGCGGCACCAGACGGACCAAACACGGAGGGAGCCGACATGCCCAGGAAGTGCATCCTGATTCTGCTAGACGGGTTGGGCGACCGCTCCTACCCGGAACTGGGCCATCGCACCCCTTTGCAGGCCTCCCACACCCCGGTGTTGGATCAGATTGCCCGTGACGGCGCCAATGGATTGTACCACGCCGCCTTCCTGGGCCAGGCCCTGCCCAGCGAGAACGCCCATTTCACCATGTTCGGCTACGATATGACCGACTTCCCGGGCCGCGGGGCCTTGGAGGCCCTGGGGGCCGGCATCGCCCTGGATGCCCGGGACGTCGCCGTGCTGACCCATCTGGTCAACCTCCGGCCCACCACAGTTGGAACGCTGCTGTTGAACGACGACAAGCACACGGCCGGCACCGAAGAGGTTCGGGACCTGATGGCGGCCATCGAAACCTTCACCATGGATGGCATCCAGGTACGCCTGCATCCCACCGGCAAGCTGGGCGGCATCCTGACCCTCTCCGGAAAGGTCGCTCCCTTCGTGACCGATTCGGACCCCATGATGAACGACCACCCCCTCATGGCCGTGACCCCTTGGGCCGCCTGGGCCGACGATGCAGCCACCCGGAACACGGCCGGCGTCCTGGGCGCCTACCTGGAGTGGGTCCACCACACCCTGCAGGCCCATCCCGTGAACCGGGCACGAACCGAAAAAAGCCAGGCCCCGCTCAACGGCCTGGTGACCCAGCGGGCCGGACGCCTCAAGCCGGTGACCCCTTTTTCCGAAGCCTACGGCCTGCGCGGCCTGATCCTGGCCAGCGGCATCATCTATCTGGGCCTGGCCGCCTATCTGGGCATGGACGCCCGCAAGGTCGCCGACGACGCCGATCCGGGCGAGGACCTGGCCCGGCGGCTGCAAAGCGCCCTGGCGCTGAGCAGCGAGTACGATTTCATCCACGTCCACACCAAAACGCCCGACGAAGCCGCCCACACCAAAGACCCCCTGCGCAAGCAGCGGGTCATCGAATCGCTGGACCGGGGCCTCGGCACGGTTCGCGACGCCTTGCTGGCCGACCCCGAACGGCTGCTGGTGGTGGCCGCGGATCACTCCACGCCCAGCGCCGGCCCGCTGATCCACTCGGGCGAACCGGTGCCGATCATCTTCCACGGCCCCGGCCTCCGACGCGACGCAGTCCGTAACTACGACGAAATCAGCGCCGCCGCAGGAGCCCTGGGGTTCGTGCGCGGCAGGGAGCTGATGTACCTGATCTTGAACCACCTGGACCGGGCCAAGCTCCAAGGGATCATGGACACGCCGCTGGACCAGCCGTACTGGCCCGGCCGCTACGAACCGTTTCGGCTCCGCGACCTGAAAAGGAAAACCGATGCCTGAAAGTGCGGCGCGCTATCCCACGGGGGTCATTCACGGTCGTTTCCAGATCCTGCACAACGACCATCTCAAATACCTGCTGGCCGGCAAAGCGCTCTGCCGGCACCTGGTGGTGGGCATCACCAATCCGGACCCCCATCTGACCCAAAAGGAGAGCGCCGACCCCACGCGCCACGACCCGCTGGAAAACCCGCTGACCTACTACGAGCGCCACCTCCTGATAAGAGAGGTACTGCTGGCGGCCGGGGTGCATTGGCGGGATTTCACCATCATGCCCCTGCCCATCAGCCAGCCCGAGCGCTATCGCTACTACGTGCCCATGGACGCGGTTTTCTTTCTCTCCATCTACGACGACTGGGGCCGGCGCAAGCGGCAGTACTTCCAGTCCCTGGGGCTACGGACCCACGTGCTCCGAGAGGTGGCCCCCGACCAAAAGGGGATCAGCGCCGGAGATGTTCGCCGCAAGATGACGGCCGACCAACCCTGGGAACACCTGGTGCCGGCCTGCGTGCCGCCGCTGATACGGGCCTGGGGCGTCCCGGAGCGTTTGAAAGAGATGGCAAAGGGCGTATCCGGGACGGCGACCGCCAAGGCCCACGCCCCCGACGGTTCGCAAAAGGAGCGACTATGAAACTCACCGTGGCCGCAGTGCAGATGGAATCCAGGAATGGGGATTACGAAGGCAACCGGCAGAGGGCCGAAACCCGCATTCTGGAAGCGGTGGGTCGCGGGGCCAAGCTCGTTTCGCTGCCCGAGTTCGCCCTGGCCGGCTATATTTACGACGATCGCATCTGGGATGCCGCCGAACCCTTGATGGGAAGAACTTCCCAATGGCTGAGCACCCTGTGCCGCCGGCACAACATCTATATCGCCACGTGCATCCTGGAGAAAGACCGGGGAGACTTCTTCGACACGTTCATTCTCTGCGGTCCGGACGGCCGGCTGTGGTCGCACCGCAAGATCGAGCCGGCCGCCTACGAAGCCTTTTTCTTCAAAGGCGGCGGGCCCAATCCCAGCACCTTCGACACGCCCATCGGCAAAATCGGCATCGCCATCTGTTTCGATACGAGCAAAACATACGCCATCCAGAGCCTGACCCGTAACCGCCCGCAGCTTCTGCTGCTTCAGTACTCCTGCCCCGAATTGCCGCCATTTTTCCTGCAAAGAGACCGCGCCAACTGGATCGAAGCCTATAAAGGCGCCCCGGCGGCCTATGCCAAGCGCCTGGGAGTTCCGGTGGTGGCCTGCAACAAGACCGGTAAATTCGCCACCACCATCCCCTGGAGTCTGGGCCTGCGCTATACGGCGGACTTCATCGACACCTCTGTCATCGTCGATGCCGAGGGGACAATGGTTTCCACGATTTCCAAGGGCCCCGGCATCGTATGCGCCGAGGTGGCTTTGGCGCACAATCACCAGGGGCCGGGTGCCGCCATTCCCCCTGGCCGATGGTTTCTGCCCTGCCATTACGCCACGCGGTTTTGCACGGAGTATGGGCAAATCAGCGGGAAAATCAGGTATACGTTGTCACGGAGAAGAAGGCGAGCTGCCCTGTAACTGCATCGGAGGCGCATCACGTCAACTGTTCATTCTCGATCATGCCGATAACCCCCTCCTCATCCAGTTCTTTGACGCTGGCCGCCGCGACGGCACTCTGGTTCTTGCGATACCCCCGGATCAAATTCAGCGCGCAGCGTTCGGCATCGATCTCTTCCATGGTGCGGATGCCCAAGCGCCTTAACACCGGCAGGGGCGGACACCAACCCTGCACGGCATGTTGCAGCAAAAAACCGCCCACACCGATGGAAAACCAATAAAATTTGGGGCTGACGGTCTTGCCCAGGAACAACCCCAACAGGCTTAATGTGGCGGCATTGGCTTCCAGGGTTCTTTCGATGTCCCATTCCTTTTCCAACGCTTTCAGTCGCCGCTCGATGGCCTCCGGGCCGGCCTGGGCCAATTGGCGGATATCCGATCGCAACTTTTCCTGAATTTTTTCGTTAATATGCGCGGGCGTATGGCGCCGGACGCGTGAACTGACTTCTGCTTGCATGTCAACCTCCTTTTAAGATGGACTCGCCGTAACATAGGCTGCGATCATCGCCCGCAACATGGGGTGCAGGCTTTATCCTGAAAAGGATAGACCCTGCCCGCGGCGTTCGCTTACAGCGCCATCCCAAGGCTTTCCAATGAAGAGGTTGGCTTTTTCAACCTTGGGTGCAAGTTACCCGGTTCTTGGGTGGGAAAATTCCATTGACAAAAACGCCGCTCAATCTCTATAGTCAGGCAACTTTTAGGAAAGCAGGCCAGTGACATGAGATTGAAACCGCACCTCGATGCCGCCGCCGCGCGCAGCACAGCTCGGGCGGAAGACGGCGAGTAGCAAAACCACCTCGTTGAAACCACGCCACGGGCTGTAACAGTCGGTCCGTGGCGCTTTGTTTGAAGCCCCGGACCGGAACCAGCGGTCCGGGGCTTTTATTTGCAAAGGAGAGAAAGCGATGGCGTCAACCGACACCCCCCCCATTCAATTTGCCCAGCGCATGTCCCAACTGCCGCCCTATCTTTTCGGCATGATCAATCAGATGAAAATGGAAAAGCGCTGGAAGGGCGACGATGTCATCGACCTGGGGATGGGCAATCCGGTGGACCCGGCGCCCGAGCCGGTGATCGCCAAGCTGCTGGAAGCGGCCAACGATCCCAAGACCCATCGCTATCCGGTGGCCTACGGCATGCGCAACCTGCGCATCGAGCTGGCCAAATCGTACCAGAAGGATTACGGCGTGACCCTCGATCCGGATTCCGAGGTGATGTGCACCATCGGCTCCAAGGAGGGCATCTCCCACCTGTGCCTGGCCCTGATCGGTCCGGGAGACACCGTGCTGGTGCCGGCTCCGGCCTTTCCGGTGCACATCTATGCGGCCATCATCGCCGGCGGCAGCGTCCTGCGCATCCCCCTGGATGAGGAAAATACCTTCGTCGCGCGCCTGGAGACGATGTGCACCAACGTCTATCCGCGGCCCAAGGTGCTGATCCTCAACTATCCCCACAACCCCACCGGCGCCCTGGGCAGCCTGGAGCTGTACGAACGCGTGGTCTACCTGGCCAAGAAATACGGCTTCATGGTGATCCACGATTTCGCCTACAACAAGATCACCTTCGACGGCTATGTGGCCCCGAGCTTCTTGCAGGTGCCGGGAGCCATGGACGTGGGCGTGGAGTTCGGCTCGTTCTCCAAGACCTACAACATGGCCGGCTGGCGCCTGGGCTACTGCCTGGGCAACAAGGATATGGTGGCCGGCCTGCGTAAAATCAAGGGCTACTACGACTACGGGATTTTTTCGGCCATCCAGGTGGCCGGCATCGTGGCGCTGCGCCACTGCGATGAGGATGTGATCCACCAGGCCCATATCTATCAGAACCGTCGCGACGTAATGTGCGAATGCCTCGAGCGCATGGACTGGCCCATCGCGAAGCCCAAGGCCGGCATGTTCGTCTGGGCCAAGATCCCGGCCCCCTTCGACCGCATGGGCTCCCTGGAGTTTTCGGTACAGATGATGAAACGCGCCAACGTGGCCCTGGCCCCGGGCATCGGCTTCGGCGAAGAGGGCGAAGGCTACCTGCGCATCGCCCTGGTGGAAAACGAACACCGCATCCGTCAGGCCCTGCGCCAGGTGAAGCGCGCCATGAAGGAGATCGAGCAGGAAGGGATGCTCCAGGCCGGTTGATCCGGCCCGGCCGGCGGCGCACAACGATAGTTTTGCGTGTGAGGGGCGGGTTTGAACCCGCCCCTACGGCTATTTGTCTTGGGTCAGTTCTTCATCCACCAGCACCCGGCGCAGGATCTTGCCCACCCCGCTCATGGGCAGCTCGGCCCGGAACGCCACGGCCTGGGGCACCTTGTACGACGAGATGCGCGGCTTGGCCCATTCGATGATGGCCGCCGCATCGATCTTATCCTTGAAGGCCGGTTTGGGTACGATAAAGGCCTTGATCACTTCGCCCTTTTTGGGATCGGAGGTGCCGATCACGGCCACCTTGTCCACGGCCTCGTGCTGCAGCAGGAAGGTCTCCACCTCTTCGGGAAAGACGCTGAAGCCCGACACCTTGATCATCTCCTTCTTGCGTCCCAGGAAATAAAGGTACCCCTCCTCGTCGAAGCGGCCCATGTCGCCGGTGTAAACCCAGCCGTCCGCCAGGTCCTTGGCCGTCTCCTGGGGCCGGTTCCAGTACCCTTTGAGCACAGCCGGGTTCTTGAGGGCGATCTCGCCCATCTCGCCCACCGGCATCTCGCGCGCACGCTCTTCCCAGGAGACTATCTTGATCTGCTGGCTCGGAATGGGGATGCCCTGGCAGCCGGGGGCGTACTTGGGCCGGTTCAGGGGCATGAAGCTATCGAAGGTGTGGGTCTCGGTCAGGCCGTAGGCCGCTTCGGCCAGCAGGCAGCCGCCGGTGGCGGCGGTCCACTGTTGGACGATGGCGTCGGTGAGCTGCACGCCGAAGCTGGTGGTCAGGCACAGCTTGAGCGAAGAGAGATCGTACTGCTTGCGTTCGGGGTGGGCCATGATGCCCAGGTTCATGGGCACGGCCGCCTGGAAGAAATGGACCTTGTAGCGCTCGATGGCCTGCATGGCGGCCACGGGATCGAACATGGTCATCAGCACCTGGGTGGCCCCCATGGCAATCATCATGTCCACGGCGCCCAGCATGCCGGCGATGTGGAAGGTGGGCAGGATGGCCAGGGTGGTGAGGGGACCCCGGTGGCCCAGATGGGCCATGTTGCCGGTAAGGACGCTCAACAGCGCCGATACCTTGAACAGTTTGCCGCCGTGGGTCAGGACGGCGCCCTTGGGCAGGCCGGTGGTGCCGCCGGTGAATTGCAGTTGCACGGTGTCGTCGAGGCCGACGTCGCAACGCACCGGTTCGCTCGGGTAGCGAGCGAGAAGTTCCATGAAGTCGAGGGTGTCGGGGGGCGTCTGCTTGGGGGCGGCCATCATGGGGATCAGGTTCATGGTGGGCGTTTTGGGCAGCATGTCGTGGAAACTGGTGCAGATGACGGTGGTCAGGGTGCACTCGGCGCGGGCGGCGGCGACCACCGGATAGAGCAGGTCGAGGGTGACGATGGTCGCGGTATCGGTATCGCGCAGTTGATAGGCCAGCTCCCACTGTTTGAAGAGCGGGCTGCAGGGGACGATGACGCCGCCCATTTTGCAGATGCCGTAGTGGGCGATGTGGTACTGGGGGCAACTGGGCATGAAGAGGGCGATGCGGTCGCCTTTTTTCAGGCCGCGGTCCATCAGGGCGCGGGCGAACTGCTCGGACATGCGGTCGAGTTGGGCATAGGTGACCTCCTGGCCGTAGAAGACGATGGCGGTGCGCTCGGGGAACTCCCGGGCGTTGTCGCGGAGGTACTCGAAGATCGGTTTTTTGCCTTTGGGATAGGTGACCTCCTGGGGGATAAATTCGGGCCAGTGTTTCATCCAGATGCGATCCATGGGCGTGCCTCCTTGATCAGAAGAAAGGGTTAAGAGATTAGGTGCTTGCTTAGCCGGCGGCTTCGGCAACCGCTTCGCGCCACACGCCGCCGCATTAAGGGATGCTAAAGCTTGCTGCGGGCGCCCTGGAAACTCGCTGCGCTCAGACAGTCCAGGGCGCTTTTCCTCCGCTGCGCTTAAGCATCCCTAAATTCGGCGTCTGACGTGTCGCGAAGCGGTTGCCGAAGTCGCCTACATAGTGCCGATCTATACCCCCTCAAGGTCCGATTGCCGGGCGGGCCCTTGCGGCTCTATCGTCACCTTGAGATGCAGGGTGCCCGGCAGGTTTTCCGGCTGGATGCCGCCCATAATCAGCGCCATTAAAGGATCGACGTAATCGAGCAGGTTGTCGTCGGTGCCCAGCAGCAGCTTGCGGGTAGTCAGGTGTTCGATGGTGCCCAGAATCACCGAGCGGATCAAATAGGGCGTAAACCCCGAGCGGATTTCGCCGGCGGCGATGCCTTCCTCGACCACGTCGATCAAGGGCCGCAAGCGCCGGCGCAGGGTTTCATACCCCTGGCTTTTGCTGAAACGGCCGCTCTGCTTGAGAATCAGGTAGCTGACGGCGGCATAGTGGGGGTTGGTCTGGTGAATCCAGAACAGAATGTAGATCATGGCCCTGAGTTTGGCGACCGTGCCCTTGGCCATTTGAAGATGAAAGCCGATCAGCTCGCCCAGCTGGCTCGAGGTCTCTTCGGGGATCGTGAAGAGGATGTCTTCCTTGGAGGAGAAGTATTCGTAGAGCGTCGGTTCCGAAAGACCGGCGCCCTTGGCGATGTCGGAAATGGTGGTTTCGTGAAACCCTTTTTCGGCGAAGATCTTCTCGGCCGCCCGCAGGATCTGCTCGCGCCGCGGGCCGGTTTTTCGGGTTTTAGCCAAGCGATGCTCCCCTTTGGTGGTTGGGCTTGCGTATGGGGAAGGCTAAAACGGTGCGCGGGCGAAGTCAATAATTAATATATCTTCACTTAAGAAAGTGATCAAATTTTTTATAGCTATTAAAATATGTGATCGGATACTTAACGATCTCGATTAAATCCCGGCGCCACGACCCTCTTTTTGATTCTGGGCCTGGGCCACGGTGATGGCCATGACGTTGACCACGTTCTCCATGTCGGTGTTGCGCTGCAGCACGTTGAACGGCTTGCTGAGGCCCATGAGCAAGGGGCCGACCGCCTTGGCGCCGCCCAGGCGGTCCAGCAGTTTGTAGGCGATGTTACCGGCCGCCAGGCTGGGAAAAACGAGCACGTTGGCGCCGCGGCCCAGCCGGTTGAATGGGAAGCTCTCCTGGAGCAGCTCGTCTACCACGGCCATGTCGGCCTGCATTTCGCCATCGATGACCAGCTCCGGTCGGCGGCGCCGGGCGATCTCCAGGGCGGCCACGACCTTTTGGGATTCGGGGTGCGCGACGCTGCCGAAATTGGAAAACGAGAGCATGGCCACCCGGGGCGGCATGTCGAAGAAGAGCGCCATTTCGGCCGAGAGCAGTGCGATTTCGGCCAGATCCTCGGGGCCGGGGTCGATGTTGACGGTGGTGTCGGCAAAAAGCAGGGTGTGGTTTTTGGAGATCATCAGATAGAGGCCCGACACCTTGTTCACGCCCTCGCGCCGAGGAATGACCTGCAGCACCGGCCGGATGGCGTTGGGGTAGGATTGGGCGATGCCGTGCACCTGGCCGTCCACCAGGCCGGCGCGCACCAGCATGGCGCCGAATATGTAGCGGTTCTGCAGCCGGCGTTGGGTTTCGCCAAAGTTCCACCCCTTGCGCTGGCGCAGGAGGTACAACTCCTTTTCGAAGCTCTCCAAATGGATGTTGCAGCGGGGGTCCATCACCTCGATGCCCTCCAGGGAGAGATGCAGCTCCTGGGCTACAGCCTTGATCTGGTCCGGGTCGCCCAACAGCACCGGGAGCGCGATACCCTCGCGCCGGGCTTGGTGGGCGGCGCGCAGGATCACCGGATGGTTGCCCTCGGGCAGCACGATGCGCAGGGGCCGCTGCTGGGCGCGGGTGATGATCTTGCGCATCAGTTCGCGTTCCGGCCCCAGGGAGGCCTCCAGGCGCTGGATATAGGCGCCGCGCTCGGGCAGCGGCAGACGGGCCACACCGCTTTGTACGGCCGCGGCGGCCACGGCCGGCACCACCTTGAGCAGCATGCGGTTGTCCAGGGGCTTGGGGATGATGTAGTCGGGGCCGAAGCGGATGGGGCGGCCGCCGTAGGCCCGGATCACCGCGTCGGTCACATCTTCCCGGGCCAGCTCCGCAAGAGCATGGACCGCCGCCACCTTCATCTCTTCGGTGATGCTGCTGGCGCGCACATCCAGGGCCGCCCGGAAGATGTACGGAAAGCCGAGCACGTTGTTGACCTGGTTGGGAAAATCCGAGCGCCCGGTGGCCACGATGGCATCGGGCCGGGCCGCCTTGGCCTCGTCGTAGTCGATCTCGGGATCGGGGTTGGCCAGGGCGAAGACGATGGGGTGCGCGGCCATGACCGCCAGCAAGGCGGGGGTGAAGGCCCCCTTGGCGGACATGCCCACCAGCATGTCGGCGCCCCGCACCGCGTCGGCCAGCGTGCGGCCGGCGGTCTCGGCGGCGAATTCGGCCTTGTAGGGATTCATACCTTCACCGCGGCCCTTATAAATGATGCCCCTGGTGTCCACCAGGGTCAAATTCTCTTTGCTAACCCCCAGGCGCACATAGAGCCGGGCGCAGGCGATGCCGGCCGCACCGGCGCCGTTGATGACCACCTTGAGGGTCTCGACGCGGCGCTGGGTGAGTTCCACGGCGTTGAGCATGGCGGCCGCCGAGATGATGGCCGTGCCGTGCTGGTCGTCGTGGAACACGGGGATAGACATGCGCTCCTTGAGCCGCTCTTCGATGTAGAAGCAGTCGGGGGCCTTGATATCTTCGAGGTTGATGCCGCCGAAGGTCGGCTCCAGCAGTTGCACGGTGCGAATGAATTCATCGGGGTCGGTGGTGTCGACCTCCAGGTCGAAGACATCGATGTTGGCGAAGCGCTTGAAGAGCACCGCCTTGCCTTCCATGACCGGCTTGCCGGCCAGGGCGCCGATGCGGCCCAGGCCGAGGACAGCCGTGCCGTTGGTGATCACGGCGATGAGATTGGCCCGGTTGGTGTAGTCGTAGGAGGTTTCGGGATGCTTGTGGATTGCAAGGCAGGGCGCGGCCACCCCCGGTGTATAGGCCAGGCTCAGATCGGCCTGGCTCAGGAAGGGTTTGGTGGGAACGACCTCGGTTTTGCCGGGACGCGGTTCCTTGTGATAGCGCAAAGCCTCTTCGTCGTAGCGCATGCATCGCTCCTTTCGTGGAAAGTAACCGCCAAGATAGACCCGATCCGGGGGCCTTACAATAGAATAAATCCATGCTGTTGCGGAAACGGTGCGATTGCCACGCCGCTCGCTATCTGTTAACTTCGGGCAATCCTTGTCATTTTTCCAAGGACCGGAATTCGATCCGAAGGAGAAGCGCATGACCCTGGTGCTGTTCGTGATGTGTGTGGCGCTCTTCGTTCTGCTGGTGCGCACGGAAAAACGGCTGATGCAGAGAATCGAGGTGCTGCAAAATGCCCTCGACCGCATGCGGGCGGAGTGGGACCGCGGCCAGAGGGCGGCGCCATCGGCGGCCGCACCCGCCGGGGAGCCGGAACCGATGCCGCTGCCACCCGCTGCACCCGTGCCCGCACCGGGGGTCGAAGTTGAGGCGTTGGCAGCATCGGCGGCACCTGCGGCGCCGTCCGAATCCCTGCAAGACCTGGTGTTGCCCCTGGAACCGCCGGCGCCCCCTGAGGAAACACCGATCCTTCAGGAGCCGGCGCCATGGAGCGCGCCTTGGGTCCCGGCCCCGACCCCCTCCCCTGCCTGGGCCGAGCGCTGGCAGGGGTTTGTGTCCACGGTGGATTGGGAGCAGTTCACGGGCGTCAAACTCTTCGCCTGGCTGGGCGGCCTGGCGCTCTTCATCGCCGCCGGCTTCTTCGTCAAATTCTCCATCGACCGCAACCTCATCCCGCCGGCCCTGCGCCTGGCGGTAAGCGCCCTCATCGGCTGCGGCCTGATCGTGGCTGCCGGCCGCTTCGGCGAGCGAAGATTCGCCGTGATGCGCCACACCCTGGCCGCGGCCGGCATCGGCGTGCTCTACAGCGTGGTCTTTGCGGCCACGCTGTACTACAGCTATCTGACCAAACCCATGGGCTTCGGCCTGCTGGCCCTGGTGTCGGCGGCCGCCTTCGTGCTGGCCGTCGTCTACCGCAGCCGGGCCGTCTCGGTACTGGGCGCGGTGGGTGCCTATGCCACGCCGCTGCTGGTCAGCACCGGCCAGGGGCGCCTGGAAATGCTCTTCGCCTATCTGGCGGTGGTCAATGCGGGCGTGTACCTGGTCTCCCGGCGCTTGAGCTCCCAGGGCTTGCTGCTGGTGGCCGCCACCGGCACGGCGGCTACTTTGGGCCTGGCCAGCCTGCAGGTCTTCGATGCCACGCCCGGCCCGACCCTGGCCGCCGTCTGGATATTGAACCTGGCCCTGCTGGTCTTCTTCCTGGACCGCGCCGCCGCCGATCCGCGCCAAAGCCAAGCGGCGCGCTGGACCGGCATCGTGGCCTTCGGCGCCACGCAGGCCGCCGCCGCCGGCCTGCTGCTCAAGCCCAGCTGGGCCGCGCTACTGACCATGACCGCAGCCCAGGCCCTGGCCGTGGCCCTGGCCTTTCGCCGGCCGGGATGGTACCGCCTGGTCATTCCATACTCGGCGCTCGGCTTTTTGGTCGGCCTGGTGTGGGTGCTCTTCCGCTTTCAGCCGTCTCATTTTTCGGTGGGCTTTCCCCTGCTGCTGCTCTACGGCGCCTGCGGCGGCATCGCCCCCCTGGCCCTGGTGGCCCGCCACGGCCTGAACCGCACCGTGCTGACCTGGTTCCGGGTCTTTCCCCTGGCCATCGTGCTGCTCAGCCTGGCCGTGGTCGTTCAGCAACCGGCGGTATCGTTCTGGTTCTGGCCCCTGCTGCTGGGTCTGGAGGTGCTCGGCATCGGCATCAGCATTCTCTTCCGCGCCTTCGTTCAGGTGGGGGCCCTGGTGCTGCTCTTCGTGCTCGGCGCCCTGCACTGGCTGTTCAACGTGCCCCAAGATTTTCTGGGGCTGGGCTTTTTTGTCTTCCTCATGGCCGCGGGCGTCCTGCTGTGCGCCGGGGTGTTCGTGCTCATCCGGAGCCTGCCCGCGCTGCTGGCGGCGCTGCATCTGGATAGCGCGGAGCGAACCCCGCAACAACCCCTGGCGACCGCGCCCAATCTGGAGCAATGGCTGGCCGCCGCCCCCGCGGCCGGGGTGTGCGTTTTGCTGGCCGCCTCGTTTCTGATCGACTACCCCCATTATCCCCAGGCCGGCATGGCCACCCTGGTCTGCTTCTCGATCCTGGTCCTCTTCGCCGTGCGCCGCTTCGACTTCGAGATCTCGGGCGTGGCGGCCCTGATCGGCGCATCCGCGGCCCAGGCCGTTTTCATCTTCCACCCGGAGCTTGCGCCGCCGAACTACTTCGATGCTTTGCTCTGGTCCGGCGCCCTTTTCCTGATGGCCTTGATGGCGCCGTTCATCTTCTTCCAGGACAGCGGCCGCTGGCGGCGGCTGTGGCACGGCTGGGCCCTGTTCGAGGCGGCCCAGGCCATTTTCCTGCTCTATGTCAGCCAGCGCTACTGGTTCGGCCCCCAGCCCCAATGGACAGCCCACTGGGTGCCGCTGGCCCTGGCCATGCTCAAGCTGCCCCTGGTGGCCATGCTGCTGCGGCGCCTGGAGGGTCGCCCCGAGCGCAACGCGATCCTGGCGTTCCATGGCGGCGTGCTGCTCTTCTACCTCTCCAGCCTGCCGGTGCTGGTGCTCAACCACGGCTGGATCGGGTTGACCTTTGTCTTCGAGGCCGCGGCCCTGCTCTGGCTCAACCGGCGCATCGAGCACCCCGGCCTGCGCTGGGTGGCATCGGCTTTGGCACCGGCCGGCATGGCGATTCTGGCCCTGAACCTGCCCCGCCTGAAAGGCCTCGACAGCCTGACCCTGCTCAATCCGGGGTTCCTGTCGGTGGCGGCGGCCGGGGCGGCCCTGGCCTGGGCCGTGCGCTATGCCGGCTATCCGCATCGAAATCTCAGGCGCCTGGATCTGCCCCTTTACTTCCAGTGGCTGGCCATGACCACCGGGTTCCTGCTGCTTAACCTGGGGATCGCCGATCTGTGCGCCAAACCGGGAGAAGGCTTGCGACTGATCAGCCTGTTCAGCGCCCATATTCCGGCCAAGGCCGCAGCCGCAGCCGCCGGCTGGCTGCTCTACGGCCTGGCTTTGCACATCTGGCCCCGGCGCCTGGAGCGGTCCTTCCGTTTCGCCGGGCTGCTGCTGGTCGTGGCCGGCCTGCTGCGGGCCCTCTCCCTGCCCTTTGCCTTCCGGGCGGCCTTCGGCCAGATGCCTCCGCTGCTCAATGCCCCCACGCTGGTCTTCGGGCTCGGCCTGGCCGCTTTGGTCTATTTGACCCTGCGGGCCTGGGACGAACGCTGGCCCCTGGCCGGCATCGGCCCGCAGCGCTTCTGGGGCCTGACCCTGGCCCTGTTCGCCTTCGCGGTGCTCAACCTCGAGATCGCCGCCGTCTTCGCCGGCGCAGGCCGGCCGTTCAGCATGGCGCCCCACGGCAGCCTGGCCATGCAGCTGGCCTACAGCATCGGCTGGTTGCTGTATGCCATCGGCCTGCTGGCCGTGGGCATCCGCTGGCAGCTCAAGGCCGTGCGCTGGGCCGCCATCCTGGCCATTGTGCTCACGGCCTGCAAGATCTTCCTGCTGGATGTCAGCTCCCTGGGGCAACTCTACCGGGTGGGCTCCCTGTTCGGATTGGCCGTGGTGCTGATCCTGGTCTCGTTTCTCTATCAACGCTTTCTATCCGAAGGAAAAAAAGATGCGCACTGAGCCCCTGCGATGGATGGGACTCGGCCTGCTGGCATGGCTGCTCGCCGCGCCGGCCCTGGCCGACGAAACCTGGCGCACCCGCGGCGAGTTGTCCGTGGCGGCCACCGGGATCGTGGAAACGATCCTGCCGCCCGAACTGGTCAGCCGCGCGGAAGACGGCACCCTGGACCTGACCCTCGCCGGACCCGACGGCCTGGCCCGGAGCTTCGAGCTCTACTGGCGCGAGCCGGTGGCGGATCGGCGCCGGCTCCTGACCGCCAGCCAGGTGACCCTGGATGCGCAAGAGCGCCTGGTGTGGGAAGGGCCGGTGCCCGATGGGCTCGCGGTTCGCGAAGTGAGCGTGCAATTGGGCGCGGCAGACGCCATCGGCCGCCTGGACGTGGAGGGCCTGCGCCAGGGCCGCTGGCAGTTGCTCGTTCAGAACGCCGCCGTCTTCAAGGCCGGCGGGGCGCCGCGCGCCACCATCGCTTTGCCCCCGGCCGCTTATCAAAGTCTGCGCCTGCGACTCTCGGGCCTGGACCGCCGCGCCCGCACCGCCCTGGCGCCGATTCAGGAGGTGACGGTGGTGGGAGCGCCGGCGGGCAGGGACTATGCCCTGCAACCGATCGAGCTTGCCTTCCAGCGCGCCGAAACCGGCGCCGAGATCGTCATCGAAGCCGTGCTGCCCGGCAGCGGCCTTTACCTGCGCAGCGTCCAGGTGGAAACCGAAGCCCCTTTCCAGGGGACCTGGCAACTGGGCCGGGAGAGCATCGCGGCCGGCCGCAAAGCGTTTGCGGTCGTCCAGAGCGGCCGGGTGGAACATGTCGGCCGCCAGCCCCGGCGCTTGACCGTGGCACTCGATGGCCCCTGGCCGGGCCGTTCGCTGGTGGTGCGCCTGAATGCGGGCGAGCGCTTCGTCGGCGCCATTACCGCCCTGCGCGCCGAGGCACGCCTGCCCCGGCTGGTGTTTGCCGCCGAACGGCCGGGCCACTACACCTTGACCACCGGCGGTGGCCGGCGGGTGCCCCTCTTGGAACAGCCGGGCGATGCGCTGCGCGGGGCCGATCTGGAAGCGACGGTGACCGCCATCCAGGCCAATCCCCTCTGGCGGCCGGCCTCTTTGGTGGAACGCTTCCAGCTCAAAGGCGCGCCTTTTGACGCCAGCGGCTACACCTGGCGCGCCCCCCTGGAGATTCCCGAAGCCGGCTACTACCGCCTGGCCCTGGGCCTGGAGGCCGTATTGAAAGCCGCCGGCCGGCCCATCCGCATCGTCCAGAACGGCCGGCAAGTGCCCTACATCCAGGGCCGCGTGGAAAGTCAGACCATCGACCTGCCGGTGGCGCTGCGCTTCGACGCCCCGAAAAACCGGAGCCAGTGGACCCTCCAACTGCCGGGCGCTGCGGACGCCTGGCAAACCCTGAGCCTGCACGCCGAAGGCCTTTTCAGCCGCCGGGTGCAATGGGAGCGCCCCAAACCCGGCAACCTGGGCTGGGAACCGTGGCGCGCGGTTGCGTGGGAAAACCGCGATGCCCGCGAAACCGCCCTGCACCTGGATCTGGCCGAACTGCCGCCGCAAGTCGACCGTTTGCGGGCCACCATCGACAACGGCGACAACGCGCCCATCGCCATCTCCAAGATCACGGCGCGCTACAATGCCCCCACCGTTTACTTCCTGGCCCACGGCCCCGGCCCCTACCAGCTCTACGGCGGCAACCCCCAAGCCGCGCCGCCCCAATACGATCTCTCCCTGGTGCAGTCCGAACTGCTCGCGGCGCTGGCCCAAGAGACGCGCATGGGCGAGCTGGAATTCTTCCAGCAGCCCGGCTGGCAAACGCACCTTGCGGCCGCCTTCAAAGAGTCGGGTTGGGGTCTCTATGCCGTGTTGGGCCTTGTGACCTTGGTGCTGATCGTCGTGATCGCGCGCTTGTTTCCAAAGGGGGCGACGGCGAAGATGGAAAACGACAACACGAATGGGTGAAGAGGCAGTAAAAGGAGACGCCCAATGGACAAATACGCGCAGGCTTACATCCGGCTGCAACGCCATTTAGACCGCCAGCCGGTGGGGTTTCCAGCCACGCGCTCGAAATCCGAACTCGGAATTTTAAAGCACATCTTCACTCCCGAGGAAGCGGACCTGGCAACCTGCTTGACCTGCAAATTCGAATCCCTCGAAACGATCTTTGCCAGAGCCGGTCATCTGGCCGCCTCGCCCGCGGCCCTGGCGCAGTCCCTCGATGCCATCGAAAGCAAAGGCGGCATCGAAGCCATCGTCAAAGATGGTCGCAAGTATTATCGCAATGCCCCGCTGGTGGTGGGGATGTTCGAATACCAGGTCCATCGCCTGACGGACGAATTTATCCAGGACTTCGACCGGTATATGGACGACAAGCGCGTCGGCATCGATTTCATCGGCGCAAAACTGCCGCAAATGCGCACCATTCCCATTGCCAAAAGCATCCGGCCCCACCACCAGGCGAGCACCTTCGATGAGGTGACCGCGTTGCTGCGCCCGGCCCAAGGGCCCTTTGCCATCATGGATTGCATCTGCCGCAAGAAGAAGGGCATGGAAGGCAAAACGTGTCGCGTCACCGCGCGAACCGAAACCTGCATGGCCATCGGCCACATGGCCGAATCTTGTTTGCGCCTGGGCCTTGGCAGAGAAATCACCCGGGATGAAGCCCTGACCATCCTCGAGCAGAACCAGAAACAAGGCCTGGTGCTGCAACCCTCCAACACCCAGAACGCCGAATTTATTTGCTCGTGTTGCGGGTGCTGCTGCGGAATGCTGCGCATGCAGCAGCGCTTGCCCAAGCCCTTGGATTACTGGGCCTCCAATTTTTATGCGCGGATCGACGGCGCGGCCTGCAACGGCTGCGGCACTTGTGAAAAGCGTTGCCAGACGACCGCCGTCCGAATCGATGCCGCGCAGCAAAAAGCGGTGCTGAACCTGGATCGCTGCATCGGCTGCGGCAACTGTGTGCCCACTTGCCCCCAGAAGGCCATCTCCCTGGTCAAGAAGCCGGTGGAAGTGCGGCCGCCGCAAACCCGGGAAGCGTTGCTCGACATCCTCGGGGCCCACAAAAAGGGGCGCTGGGGCAAAGCTAAGTTGGCCGGGAAATTTTTAATGGACGCCATCCGAACCGGCCAGACCCATTTGCTCAAATGATGATATAGAAGACGCAGGCTGTCTGGAAGTCGAATCCAACCCGTTACAGGAGAACGCCGATGAACCGATCGCTCCGCTTGAAGCTCGCCGTTGTGATGACCGTAGCTCTCATTTTGGCTTTCACCGGGACAGGCCTGGCCCAGGAGGCCCAGAAGATCGACGCCTGCACGCTGCTGACCAAGGCCGAGATTCAAGCCGCCTTGGTGGGCCAGGAGGTCGGCGACGGCAAACTGAACGCCACTGCCAACCCGCTGGTGGGTCAGCCCTGCGAATACAAGGTGGGCGGCTATGGGGTGTTCAGCATCCTGGTCAAGACCGTCGGTCCGGGCGAAACCGCCGAAAAAGTAGCGGCCGAACTCAAGAAACACAAGATCGCGGTTTCCGACGCCGGTGCCGTGGGCGACCAATCCTTTTTCTCCAGCCCCGGCTACGGCATGATCCAGCTCAACACTTTCAAGGGCGACAAGTACCTGATCATCACCATACTGGTGCCCGGCGCCGCCGAGGCGGCCCAGAAGACAGCCGCCGAAAAACTGATGGGCAAAGCTTTAGAGAAAATCTAACCGATTGTTCTACCCCTGCTCCCGGTGCACTTCCAGAAAAGACAGTAGGCTTTGGGTAAAGATTTCCGCCTGTTCCACATTTTGTAAATGGGCCGCGGCGGGGAGCACCGCCAGGTGGGAGCCGGGAATGCGGTCATGGATGAAGCGCGCATGGGCCACGGGCGTGCCCTGGTCGTGTTCGCCCACCAAGATCAGCGTGGGCGCGGTGATGGCGCCGATGGTCGCGCGCAGGTCGAGGTCGCGGATGGCGGCACAGCAGCCCAGAAAGCCGGATACGGGCGTTTGCAGGTAGGTGGCGCGGATCTCGCGGATTGCTGCGGGCAGGCGCTGCTGGCCGGGTTGGGTGAACCAGCGGTCGATGGTGGCGTCGACCACGGCGGCCAGGCCCTTGGCGCCGACCAGTTGGATGCGCTCGTTCCAGAGCTCCGGCGGCGGCATGTGGCTGGAGGTCGAGCAGAGGGTCAGGCTGTTGAGGCGCTGGCCGTAACGGGCGCCGAGCACCTGGCCCACCATGCCGCCCATGGAGAGGCCGCAGAAGTGGACGCGTGCTAAACCCAGGGCGTCGAGCAACCCCACGGCGTCGGCGGCCAGTTGCTCGATGGTGTAGGGTCCGTCGGGGGCGGCCGAGCGGCCGTGGCCGCGGTGGTCGTAGCGCAGCAACCGATAGCCGGCGGCCGTCAGCGGCGCCACCTGGGGCTCCCACATGCTCAGGTCGGCACCCAGGGAGTGGGAAAGCATGACCACTGGGCCAGCGTCGGGTCCGTCCCAGCGATAGTTCAAGGCGATGCCATTAGACTGAATCTGGGGCATTTTATTCTCCTTTCAGCGTCTACATCTCCATGGCCGTGAATCCCGAGCGCGCCACCTCGACGATCTTCTCCTTGCCGATGGCGGCGATGAAGTCGTCGATGCGCTTGGAGTTGCCGGCGATCTGGGCCACGCACAGGCCGTGCTCGCGGCGGTCGAGGATCTCCAGGGGAAACCGCTGACCCAGATCGGCCAGCAACTCCTTTTCGGCCTCGAACTTCACGATGGCCACCTCGCGCCAGAAGCTGCGGTCGAAGTCCAGCTCCTTGGCCGAAACGACTTCGGTCATCTTCTCCAACTGTTTGATGATCTGCAGCGTCTTGGCATCGCTCTCTTCGCGCAGGGTCAGGGTCAGGCGGCTGATGCCGGTCTGATGCGTGGCACACACGGTGAGGGTTTCGACATTGTACATCTTGCGGCGGATCAGCATGGAGATTTTGTTCAGCACCCCGGAGCGGTTGAGCACGAAGGCCAGGATGGCGCGGCGTTTAGGCAACCCGTTCACATTCATGGAGAACTCCTATTTCCTTTCCTCGATCTGCTTCCTCGATACGATCATATCCCCAATCCCTCCGCCCGCCGGGACCATGGGCAAGATGATCTCGCTGGGGTCGCAGCGCAGCTCGAGCATGAAGGCCCCGGGGTGTTCGGCGGCCTGGCGCAGGCCATCGGCCACCTCGTCTTTATCCGTCACCCGCCGGTAGGGAATGCCGTAAGCCTGGGCGATGAGACCGAAGTCGGGACTCTTTAAAGGCGTGCCGGCGTAGCGGCCGTCGTAGAAAAGGGTCTGCCACTGGCGCACCATGCCCAGGTAGCCGTTGTTGAGCAGCACGATCTTGATATCGATCCGGTACTCCATGACCGCGCCCAGCTCCTGGAGGTTCATCTGGAAACCGCCGTCGCCCATCACGGCCCACACGCGCTCGCCGGGCCGCACCAGCTTGACGCCGATGGCCATGGGCAGGGCGCAGCCCATGGTGCCGGCGCCGCCCGAAGTAAACCAACTGTTGGGCGTCTGGAAGTTGTAGAAGCGCGCCAGGATCATCTGGTGCTGGCCCACGTCGGAAACGATGATGTCCTTGCCGGCGGTGATTTCCGAAAGCCGGCGCACGATAGACTTCATCAACAGTTGGCCCTCCCGGCCGATGCCGGCGGCGATCTCTTCCTCGACTTCGGCGGCCGTCTCCCGCCGAAAAAACTCGAGGCTCTCGAACCAGGCGCGGCGGGGCTGGGAGGTGATATGCGGGTCCCTGGCCAGCAAGCGCAGCACCTCGCCCACATCGGCATTGAGCGCCACCATGGCCGGCACATTCTTATCGATCTCCGAGGGATCGATCTCCACGTGGATCACTTTGGCGGCAGGCGCGAAGGTCTCCAGCTTGCCGGTGACGCGGTCGTCGAAGCGCATGCCCAGGGAGAGAATCAGATCGGCGTGCAGCAAGGCCCGGTTGGCTTCCACGGTGCCATGCATGCCCACCATGCCCAGGCTCAGGGGGTGATCCACGGGCAGCGCCGACAAGCCATGCAGCGTAAAGGCCATGGGGATGTGCGCCTTTTCGGCGAAGCGGCGCAGATCGTCGCCCGCGCCGCGACTGACCACGCCGTGGCCGCAGAGAATGATGGGCCGTTCGCTCTGGTTGATCAGGGCTATGGCCTGGCGAAAGGCCTCGCGCTCGGGGGCCGGAGAGTAGTAAAACCCGGGCAGGTCGGCCTGGAAGGCGGCGGCTTCGAAGCGATACGCATCCGCCACGGACTGGGTCTGGACATCCTTGGGAATGTCCACCAGCACCGGGCCGCCGCGGCCGGTCATGGCCACATAGATGGCTTCATGGATCATCTCTTCGACCCTGTCGGCCGAAAGCGGCATATAGGTCTGCTTGGTCAGCGGCATCATCACGCCCACCACGTCGCTCTCCTGAAAGGCATCGGTGGCGATGACGCCCGTGGCCACCTGACCGGTGACGGCCAGCAGCGGCACCGAATCCATCATGGCGTCGGCGATGCCTGTAACCAGGTTCATGGCGCCGGGACCGGAAGTGGCCATGCAGACCCCGATCTGAGGATCAGCCGTCGTTTGGGAGGCCCGGGAGATACCCTGGGCCATGAAGGCCGCCCCCTGCTCGTGGCGGGCCATGATGAAAGTAAAGCATTTCTGGCGCTCCATCTCGTCGAAGATCGGCATGATGGCGCCGCCGGTATAGCCGAAGACGTACCGCACGCCCTTGTCTTTCAGAGCTTTCAAAACCAGTTCTTTGCCGGTGGTCATTGGAGTTTCCTTATAGAAGCGAGAATCATGGCTTATTGAGGAAGCCAATTCGGTTTTTTTCATCGGTCAAATATTGCGAGGGCCAATTACGATTTTGCTGCAATAGGTTCGAAAAGATCGCACCGGCAAGCCTTCTTGTCAAACGTGAGGACATGGTCACAGCCCGACAGGTACGCTGCGGAGGCAATCAAATAATCGCCAAGGTCACAATTGTTCTCGCATGCGCGCGTAATAAAATGTTGAATCGTGGCCAGGGCTTCGAACTTCAAAATCGGCATCAACAAGAGTTCACCGAGGGAATCCAAAATATTGCCCCTGGAAATCGAGTAAACCGATTCGAGCACCCAGATGGTTTCCAGAACCACCAAAAGCGGAACCCAAAAGAGTCTATTTTCAGCCTCCGCCTGCTTGAAAACGCGATAAACGACATCGGCTTGACGCGCCTCATCCTTGACTAAAAAGCGCACTAAGACATTGGTATCCAGAGCCTTCATTTATACTGATCCTTGATGCGTTCGCGTATTTTGGCATTCATCTCTTCCACCGTTGCGGCTTTTCTTCCCGGCTTGTGCAGAATTCCGAACACATCATCCACCTTTTTGGAAATGGGTCGGATGAGTGCTTCCTTCTTATCGGTGACGATGAACTCGACCTTGTCCCCGGCTTGAAGCATAAGGGAATCTCGAACCGATTTGGGTATCGTAATCTGGCCTTTGGTCGTAATGGTTGCCGAAATCATGGCTATATCCTTACTTGGGCGTTTTCCTTACTTGATCTATGGTAAGGCAAATCGGAATGTCTGTCAATAAAACCGATGAACATTCTCGCTCGCTTGACTTGCGCCACGCAGATGGGCATTGTAGGGCCGTTGGCCTTCGGAACCCTCCTCCATCAATATCGAATAACAGGAAGATACCATGGGAAAAACGCTTTTCGAAAAGATTTGGGACCGTCACGTGGTGACCACGCTGCCCGACGGTGCCGTGCTGCTCTACATCGACCGCCACCTGGTGCACGAAGTGACCAGCCCCCAGGCCTTCGAGGGGCTGCGCCTGGCCGGGCGCAAGGTGCGGCGGCCCGAGCTCTCGTTTGCCACCATGGATCATAACGTGCCCACCACCGACGACCGCATGAATATCGAGGACCCGATCTCCAGGGCGCAAGTGGAAGCCATGCGCGCCAACTGCCGCGACTTCAAAATTCCTTTGTACGATCTGGGCGACGAGCGCCAGGGCATCGTGCACATGATCGGACCCGAGCTGGGCCTGACCCTGCCCGGGCTGACCATCGTGTGCGGCGACTCGCACACCTCCACCCACGGCGCCTTCGGGGCCCTGGCCTTCGGCATCGGCACCTCGGAAGTGGAGCATGTGCTGGTGACCCAGACCCTGGCACAACGCAAGCCCAAGACCTTCAAAGTGGAATTCACCGGCCGGCTCGCCCCCCATGTCTTCTCCAAGGACATGGTCCTTAAACTGATCGGCACCATCGGCACGGCCGGCGGCGCCGGGCATGTGCTCGAATACTGCGGCGAGGCCATCCGCAGCCTCTCCATGGAAGCGCGCATGAGCATCTGCAACATGAGCATCGAAGCCGGCGCCCGGGCCGGCCTGATCGGACCCGACGAGACCACCTTCGCCTACATCCGCCAGAATCGCCCCTTCGCCCCCCAAGGCGCGGCCTTAGAACAGGCCCTGGCCGATTGGCGCACCCTGCCCAGCGACGATGACGCCCGCTTCGACCAGCAAATCGCCATCGATTGCAGCCGGCTCAAACCCCAGGTCACCTGGGGCACCAACCCCGGCATGGTCATCGACATCGACCAGACGGTGCCCGCCCCCGGCGAAGCCGCCGGCTACAGCCACGCCGACGTGGAAAACGCCCTGGCCTACATGGGCCTGACCCCCGGCACGCGTCTGACCGACGTGCCCCTCGATGTGGTTTTCATCGGCAGTTGCACCAACTCCCGTATCGAGGACCTGCGCCTGGCCGCCGCCATCCTCAACGGCCGCAAGAAAGCCGAAAACGTGCAGGTGCTTGTCGTTCCCGGCTCGATGCAGGTACGCCGCCAGGCCGAGGCCGAAGGCCTGGACCAGATCTTCAAAGCCGCCGGCGCCGAGTGGCGTTACCCCGGCTGCAGCATGTGCCTGGGCATGAACCCGGACCAGCTCAAACCGCAGCAACGGTGCGCCTCCACCTCCAACCGCAACTTCGAAGGCCGCCAGGGCAAAGGCGGGCGCACGCATCTGGTGAGTCCGGAGATGGCGGCAGCGGCGGCGGTGGCGGGAAAATTTGTGGATATCCGCAAATGGACCAATGCCTAAACGGAAGTTATCGGCTCGCACGGAGGAGGCATGTTGGGCAACCGGTCTGCGCCACGTCAGACATCGAATTTAGGGATGCTTAAGCGCAGCGGAGGGAAAACGCCCTGGACTGTCTGAGCGCAGCGAGTTTCCAGGGCGCCCGCAGCAAGCTTTAGCATCCCTTATTCGATGGCGTGTGGCGCAGACCGGTTGCCCAACATGCCGGACGAACAGAACAATAAAACCTAAGAGGTTTCACATGCAACCATTCACCACCCACACCGGCATCATCGCAACTTTAGATCGCTCCAACATCGACACCGACGCCATCATCCCCAAGCAGTTCCTCAAATCCATCAAGCGCACCGGCTACGGCCCCAGCCTCTTCTTCGACTGGCGCTACCTTCCCGACGGCCAACCCGATCCGGCCTTCGAGCTCCACCAGCCCCATTTTACCGGCCGCTCGATCCTGGTGACGCGCAACAACTTCGGCTGCGGCTCCAGCCGCGAGCATGCCGTCTGGGCCCTGCTCCAGGACGGCTTCCGGGTGGTGGTGGCACCCTGGAAAGAGACCGGCGGCCAGCACCTGCCGGCCTTTGCCGACATCTTCCGCAACAACAGCGTCAAAAACGGGCTGCTGGCCGTGGAACTCTCCGAGCCGGAGGTAGAGGCCATCTTCCAGCATGTGGCCACCCACCCCGGCGCCCAGATGGCCGTGGATCTGACCCGGCAGCAGGTGACGTTGCCGGCCGACCCGACCCTGACCTTCGCCTTCGAAATCGATCCCGGCGCCAAAGAGCAACTGCTCAAGGGACTGGACGAGATCTCCCTGACACTCCAATACGAGGCCCAGATCACCCGTTTCGAGCAGAAGCACCTGACGGGTACCCGCTAGCATAGGCTTTACAAAGGACTGCACCAGGTGTAAGCACCGGACATCCAGGCCTTTTATTTGGAAACCGTCTCATTCAGTTTTGCCGTTACGGACGTCCCGATGAAGAAACACGCTTCGCTGGCCCGCCAGATGCTGATCTACTTCGGCTTTATCGCCATGGCCGCCTTGTTGATCACCGTCGAGTTCGTGTGGGCCGTGCGCATCATCATGTCCCAGGCCCAGGCCCTTCAGGATTCCGCGGTCCCCGAGGGCATCGATCACCTCCTGGCGAACCTGCGCACCCTGCAGAACAAGGCCTTCCTGATCGGCATCGTCCAAGCCGCCTTTACGCTGATCGTGCTGGTCATGCTCATCCGCCGCATCACGGACCCGCTCCAACAGATGATCGATAAGGCCTGGCTGATCTCCGAAGGCGATCTCAGCCGGACCATCCCGGTGCTGCGCAACGACGAAATCGGCCTGCTGGCCGAAACCATCAATGGCTTGACCAGCAATGTCCAAGAGCTGGTCGCCTTCGGCTTGTCCGCCGAAAGCGCTTTGAGGGTCTCGCTCAACGCCTTGCGCGAGCGCCTGGCCGACGATCCCATGGGGTGCGCGCAGCTCGATCAAATCGAAAAGACGCTCGCCGGATTCGGGATGCTCCTGGAAGGCTTTCAGCTCCTGCCGGCGCCCGACCATGAAAAGGGTGAGACCGATGGGCAGTGAATGGATTGCCTTGCCGGCCGGATTGATCATCGCCACCCTGGCCACCATGGTCGGTTTCGGCGGCGGCGTTCTGTGGATGCCCTTTTTGCTGCTCGTCGCCCGGTTGGAGCCGGCCCAGGCCGTGACCACCTCGCTGATCATACAGGTGGCCGGCATGGGGTCCGGTGGCCTGGCGGTCATCAGGTCCGGCAAAGCGGACTTCTCCCTCTCTTTCTTCCTATCGGCCTGCGCCTTTGTCGGCATCCCCATGGGCGTATGGCTCTCCAGTTTGATATCCCCGGATTCGATCATTTTCCTGTTGGGGGTCATCAGCATGGCCATGGCGCTGGTGTTTGTTTACACCCACGACGACGCCAACGGCGCGTCGGGGCAAAAAACCACCCTGCGCCAAAGCGCCCCCTATCTCTGGCTCTCGACGCTGTTCGCCGTGCTGACCGGCTTGCTGTCCATGGGCGTGGGCGATTTTCTGGTGCCGATTCTGCGCAACCGCCTGAAGATCGGCATGGAAACGGCCATGGCCACCTGCCTGGTGGTGATGGCCGTCAGTGCCGCCTTTGCCGCCGGATTGCATCTGCTCATCGGCGACCCGTTCGACTCCCGGGTGGTGTTCTGGGCCCTGCCCGGGGTGCTGATCGGCGGACAGATCGGCCCGCGCCTGGCCGGGCGCATCGATGACCGCACCCTCAAGGAGATCTTCATCCTGGGGCTCTCCCTGGCCGGCATTCATATGATGTTCAATGTCCAGGCCATGTGAAAATACGGGAACGCCATGGAACAACTGACGGCCCACGACATCACGGTCCTGTTTCTCTCCCTGGGGATTTTGCTCGGGACGGCGCGCCTTCTGGGCGAACTGGCCCAGCGGCTGCACCAGCCGGCCGTGCTCGGTGAGTTGCTGGCCGGCGTGCTGCTGGGCCCCACGGTGCTCGGCACGCTGGCCCCGACGGTCAGCGCCTATCTCTTCCCGGCCCAGGGCCCCAGTGCTGTGGCCTTGAACGCCATCACCACCCTGGCCATCGCCCTCTTTCTGATGGTGGCGGGCATCGAGGTGGATCTCTCCACCATCTGGCGCCAGGGCAAGGTGGGCGCCAAGATCGGCCTGGCCAGCATCGCGGTGCCGTTTGTCTGCGGCCTGGCCGCTGCCTGGCTGGCACCGGCCGCCCTGGGCCGCCGGTCCGAAGCCGATCCCTTGATTTTCATGCTCTTCGTGGCCATCGCGCTCTCCATCTCGGCCCTGCCGGTGATCGCCAAGACCCTCATGGACATGGATCTGTACCGCAGCGATCTGGGCATGGTGGTCGTCAGCGCCGCGATCCTCAACGACCTGGTGGGCTGGATCATCTTCGCCGTGGTGCTTGGGCTTCTGGGCGATCCGGCGGGCAACGGCAACGCCATCGGCCTGACCATCGCCCTGACCCTGGCTTTCAGTGCCGCCATGCTCACCCTGGGCCGCTGGCTGATCCACAAGCTGCTGCCGTTTGTGCAGGCCTACACCCGCTGGCCGGCCGGCGAGTTGAGTTTCGCCATCACCCTGGCCCTGCTGGGCGCGGCCTTCACCGCGTGGATCGGCATCCACGCCATCTTCGGCGCCTTTCTGGTGGGGGCGGCCCTGGGCGACTCGGCCCACTTGCGCGAACGCACGCGCGTCACCATCGAGCACTTCATCTCGTCGATCTTCGCCCCCCTCTTTTTCGCCAGCATCGGCTTGCACGTCAACTTCTGGGTCCATTTCGACGGCCCCCTGGTGCTGACCGTGTCCTTCCTGGCCTGCGCCTGCAAACTGGCCGGCGGTTTCCTGGGGGCGCGCTGGGGCAAGATGCCGGCGCGGGAAGCGGCGGCCGTGGGCTTTGCCATGGTGTCGGTAGGCGCCATGGGCATCATCGTGGGGTTGCTGGCCTTGCGCGCCGGCATCATCAGCCAGAGTCTCTTCGTGGCCCTGGTGATCATGGCCATGGTCACCTCCATGCTCAGCGGACCGGCCATCCGCCTGATCCTGCGGCCGGTCCGCAAGTGGCGGCCGCATGAGGCCCTTTCGGCCAAGCTTTTTCTGCGTCACCTCAAGTTCTGCACCCGCCGGGAAGCGGTGGAAGAGATGGTACGGGCCGCCTGCGCCGCCGCAGGTCTCGACCCGCAGCGCATCATGGCAGAGGTATGGGGCCGGGAAGAGACGCTGAGCACCGGCATCGGCCATGGCGTGGCCCTGCCCCACGCCCGGGTGGCGGGGTTGCGCGAACCCATTGTGGCCGTGGGCATCTGTGACGAGGGCATCGATTTCGACGCCCCCGACGGTCAGCCGGCCCACGTGATCTTTCTGATCTTAACGCCCGCAGCCGATCCCCGGGCCCAACTGACCATCGCCGCCGAGATCGCGCGCCTGTTCCGCAAACAGGCCATGCTCGACCGGGCGCTGCGCACGCGAAGCTTCACCGATTTTCTGGCTTTGATGAGCACGTCGGTGGCCTAGTATGGGGCACCTTTAGAACCGTTTGCCGATAGATTCGGGGGGTAGTTCAATTGGGATCGAACCCCTTGCAATCAATTGACATCGTTGCGTTCAAGTGACGATGCAGGCCGATAGCCTCGAAACAATTTTCGTCCGCACTGACAATTTCAATGGATACGTTTGGCGTATCTTGAGGCAAATTCAGATCGCCCATGTCGGAAGAATATCTATTGTGTTCGACGAAAAAAGCATTCTGGGCGACCCACATGTTTTGCAATTCCGATTTGACCGCCACTTGGTATGCGCGATTTCTATATGCAACGAATTGAGGGATTGCAATTGCGGCCAGTATGCCCGCGATGGAAATAAAACCAATCGCGCCGGCAATAACAGCAACGACTATTCCGCCGCCACTGCCTGAATATTTCTCCTGCAATTTTTCACTGCTTGTGCACGCATAAACGATAAATTCGATGAGCGCGATCAGGCCAGGAATACCGGTCCAGCAGAACAGGATATAGAAGACACCTTGCCAATTCTTACCCGTGTAGAATTTGTGTGCGCCAATGCCTCCCAGAAAAAAGGTAATCAACAGCAAGGCCGTCTTGTTCAGCACACCCTTTTGCCGGACACCGCACCTTGGGCAAATTTCAGCCTTAATTTTTATAATTTCGCCGCACGATGCACAAAACTTTTCATCGATGGCTTTACTACGGATACTGCTCGCTTGCGTCCCAGGGCTAACAGATGGTTGATTCATCGAGACTCCTTTTTGGTTAAAGCATCGTTATTATTTAAATTCATTGCCCGTCCGGGGACGCCTATCCCCTATGTGTCGAGTATTCATAGAGAAAATTGTTAAGACGGCTTTATTTTTCTATCGGGGTTTTTCCAGAAGACTTTAATTTCCGAAGAAGTCGGCGGCTTTTACTGTGGCATGCAGCACTTCTTATACTTCTTGCCGCTGCCGCAGGGGCAGGGATCGTTGCGGCCCGGTTTGGGGTCCGCCTTGACCGGCTCCGGTTGACGCAGGGATTCCACGTACAAGGCCCGGCCCAGGGCGGCGGCGGTGGTGAGGGCGGCGGGCAGCGTTTCCAGGGCCTGGACCGGAGAAATGGCCAACAGCTTTTGGGCTTCCGGGGAAGCATCGTCCGGCGGCAAAACGGTCCCATGGCTCAGCCGCAAACAGTAGAGCATGGCTTCGGTGAGAATCCGCTCCTCGGCAGATCCTTGCCCGCGTCCTTCCAGGGCTTCGTCCCACAGCTCGCGCAGCCATTCGCAGCCCAGCAGATACCCGGCGCAGAATTCAAACAGCTCCGGTGTGGGCTGGCCGGCGGCGTCCAGAGCGCAACCCGGCGGCAACCCGATGGTTTCACTGTCCTTGGTTTCATCGGCCCAGAACGACCAGATGGAGAGCAACGCGCCGACGACGGCATCCGACTCTTGCCTGGATTCGAACTCCGGCAGCTCGCCGGATTTGAAGAGCATCGGCAGCCACTCGGAGGGTTGGATGATGTCCGGCGCCGACACCATATTGAGGACAAATCCATACACATGATAGAGGCCGAAAGAGCGCTCGGCCAGGGGTTCGGCGGCAAAGAGCGCTTTCAACGCATCGTGATCGTGCTGGGGAAGGTCCATTTGCTTTTTTCTCATGCCGGCTCCTGACTCCTGAATCCCATGGGGGTCCCAAACTGCTCATATAGACGATCGGCGTGGACGTTGAAAGCGAAAAAAGAAAAGCCGCTCACCGGCCTGTTACGGACCGGGAGCGGCTCTGTTTAGAAAAGGCGGGCCAACGCAGGATCAGCGCGGGATATTGTCCCACTGCACGAAATCGTTGAACTGCACCGAGATGCGATGGCTGGTGGACGACCAGTTGGGCACGTTGATCACCTGCAGCATACCATTGCCGCCGCGATCCATGAGCGTCAGACGGATGCGGTCGTCGGTGGGATCGGCCGCCGGGATGAAAAGATCCGCGCCGGTGATGAAGGCCAGGGCGTGGAAAACAGGGATGGGCGCTTCCACGCTGCTCGCCCCGTCGGAGCCCAGGTCATAGACGAAGAACGACGTGGTGCGCTTGCTGATGGGGCAGGTGGCGGCATTGACGATGTTGACGCCATTGACCGTCAGGATGGTGTTCTCAACCCCCTGGTCGCCCCAGGACTCCTTGTCGCGCGCGATCACCAGGTTGCTCTGGCCGTCGGCAAAATCCATGTTGGCGCCCACGCCGCCGCCCAAAGGCGATGTGTTCAGACGCACGAAGGGGTTGTCCCGGATAAACGGTTCTTTGTAGAAGTGATGGTCCAAGCCTTCGCGCACCAGCACGAACTCGTAACTGCGTCCGGGCTTGGCCTTGAACGGTCCGAAGTTGCCGTCGGCCGTGATGGTGTACTGGGCCGCGGGCTTTTTGCGCACCCGCTGGCCGCTGGCGCCGCTGATCTCATAAATCCGCAGCAAGGCGCCCTCCACGCCGATGTTCTGGGGAAAGAGCACGGCCCGGCCTGAAACGGCGATGTGGCCGCGGAAGTCGGGCATCACCGCCGTGCTCTTGGGCGCGTTGCCGGTTAAAAATTGGTACATATGACCGAAGGCCTCGGCCGAGGTGGCCGCCTGCACGTGGGTCTGGTTCTCCAGCAGCACATTCTCGGCCCCCACGATGGTCCGGCCGGCGGTGCCGTGTTCCGCCCACAGGGCCAAGGTCGGTACCCCGCCCGGCAGGGCCGCGCCGACCTGACCGTCGATGCTGACATAGTGACCCACCCGGGCCGCCCGCTCCGGCGTCTGGAGATATCCCGGACGCGGCGGCACGGCATTGCCCATCATCACGACGGTGCCCAACGAGTGGGCCATGATGTCCACCTTTGCGGCGCCGGTCTCCGCCAGGACCTGGTCGATCAAGGCATCCAAGCGCGTATGGACATCGGCCCAGGTGTTGATGCTGAAGGTGGAGTCATACTCATGGGCGTACAGATAGTTTGCAGGATAACCGTTGCCGGCGAAGCGCATGGCCTGGGACTCGAACTGGCTGGCCGAACCGGAACTGCCGTGCACGAAGATGACGGGATTGTGGGCAAAGGACTTTTTGGGAGTGCCTTTTCCGGCCATGGACGGTGCCGCCCAGAGGGTCATCAGGGCGACGATCAGGATCGTGCAAGTGAAAGCTCGTTTAAATCGCATCAAATTCCTCCATCTCTTTTTTGGGGACAAAGGATGAAAACCCGCCGGCCCCTCCGGACGGCAAGCACACCCTCTTTTTTCTACAAACCATCGGCCAACACTTCGAACGCCGCCCGCAGGGTCTCCTTGAGATGATCCTTGCCGGTCGTACGGACCTTGCTCTCTTCGAGTTGCACCACGCCGATGAACATGGACCACAGGATATCGGTGAGCTGAGCCGTATCCCGGGTTTTGAGAAGGCCATCGCGCATGGCCTGGGCCAGAATGTCGCGCGTGATGCGGTAGTTGGCGGCGGCCCGCCGGTTGATGGTGGCGATGGTCTCGGCCGACATGGCCGAAAAGTGATTGCCCAACTGAAAGGCCTGGATGATGCGCATGCCGTCGGGATCGAAGGCATAGGTCTGGAAGTCGATCTCGCAGATCTCATCCAGAAAGGCCCGCTTGTCGGGGACCTGCCGGGCGGCCAGCTTCCCGGCGAAAGCTTCCAGGTGCCGCCCCAACGCCTCCAGCACCGGCATCATCAAGGAGATGTAAAGCTCCTCTTTGTTCTTGAAATAGAGATAGACCGTACCCTTGCTCACGCCGGCCCTCTGGCCGATCTGCGTCATGGTGGTACCGGCGAACCCCTTGACGAAAAAAAGCTCCCGGGCCGCGGCGTGGATTTCCGCCAGTCGGACCGCTTTTTCCTTGAAACGGGGTTTGGGGGCTTGGGGTTTCACGGGCGCCTCAACAACTGACTGACCGTCAGTCAGTCGCATTTTTATGCACACATTTTCCAGCGGGTGGCAACAGAAAATTAGGCGGGTCCGCAAAGGCATGCTTATGGCATAGCCAACGTAGGTGTATTGGGCTTCGGCAGGAGGGGAGATCGGCGCGCAAACGGACTTGAGCGCCGGCGGCCGGGATTGTCCGGCGACATTTCTCCCTTCGCTGCGCATCGGATGTAAAAAATTCTTTTAACAACCTGGAAAAAGAGCCAACGCTTCTTGTGGCCCTCCCCCGGCGTCCGGACAGCGCGCTACCGGCAATCCAGCCGGCCGCCCCTGACATCTGGCTTGGTTATTGCTCTTCCTCTGTTCTTCCCCCCTGCGGCGCGACCGGGCACCGCGTCGTTGGAACGGCGATAGACAAGGCCGATACCCGTTTTCGGCCTGCGAATGGCGAAATTTTGTCTAAACCACGTTCCAATTATGATCGGTTCGCAAAAGGAGGTGGAGAATGGGTATAAACCGACGCCAGTTTCTCAAAACCACGTGCGCGACTGTCTCGGGCGTTACCCTGGGGGCCTTGGGGTTCGATCTGAAGCCCATCGCCGCTTATGCCGCTACGTTACGGATCCTGCATGCCAGTCAAACCACCACCATCTGCCCGTACTGCGCCGTGGGGTGCGGCATCCTGATCCACACCATCGACGGCAAGGTGGTGAACACCGAGGGGGACCCGGATCACCCCATCAACGAAGGCAGTTTGTGCAGCAAGGGCATGGCAGTCTACCAGCTCTCGCACAACAACCCGGCCCGCATCACCACCCCGCTCTACCGGGCGCCCTATGCCACCCAATGGAAAGAGGTCTCCTGGGAGTTCGCCCTGGACAAGCTGGCCCACCGGATCAAAAAGGCCCGGGATGCCAGTTTCGAAGCAAAAAACGCAGCCGGGCAGATCGTGAACCGCACCATGGGCATGGCTTCGCTGGGCAGCGCGGCCCTGGATAACGAGGAGTGCTATCTCTACCAGAAATTCCTGCGGGCCCTGGGGCTGGTGTACGTCGAACACCAGGCCAGGATATGACACTCCGCCACGGTAGCGGCTCTGGGAGAGTCGTTCGGACGCGGCGCGATGACCAATCACTGGATCGATATCCGCAACAGCGATTGCATCCTGGCCATGGGCAGCAACCCGGCCAAGAACCACCCCATCAGCTTCAAGTGGATCTTCAAGGCCCTGGAAAAGGGCGCCACCCTGATCAGCGTCGATCCGCGCTACACCCGCACATCGCGCAAAGCCCAGGTGTACGCCCCGCTGCGCTCGGGCAGCGACATCGCCTTTTTGGGCGGCATGATCCACTACATCCTGGAAAACAAGCTCTATTTCGAAACCTATGTGCGCGAGTATACCAACGCTTCCTTCCTGATCCACCCCGATTTTGTACTTCCCGGCGACCACCAGGGGGTCTTCTCGGGCTTGAAGGCCACCGAAACCACCGAAGGTTTTATAGACGGAGAGTACGACAAGGCCACCTGGGCCTACCGGCGGGACGAAAAGGGCAACATCTTGAAGGACAAGAGCCTGCAAGACCCCCGCTGCGTCTTCCAACTGCTCAAGCGGCACTTCTCGCGCTACAACCTGGAGATCGTCTCGTCCATCACCGGCACGCCGCCCGATAAATTGCTGGCGGTCTACACCACCTATGCCCAATCCGGAGCGCCGGACAAATCGGGCACGGTGCTATATGCCATGGGCTGGACCCAGCACACCGTGGGCACCCAGAACATCCGGGCCATGAGCATCATCCAGCTCCTGCTGGGCAACATGGGCATTGCCGGCGGCGGGGTGAACGCCCTGCGCGGCGAGTCCAACGTGCAAGGCTCCACCGACCACGGCCTGCTGTTCCACATCCTGCCGGGCTACCTGAAGACCCCCAAGGCGAACCAGGAGAGCTTCGCGGCCTACAACGCGGCCAACACGCCCATGAGCAACGACCCGCTGAGCGCCAACTGGTGGCAAAACTATCCCAAGTACGCCGCCAGCCTGCTGCGGGAGTTTTACGGCAAAGAAGTTCCCCTGGAAGAGGCCTATCGGTATCTGCCCAAAATCGAACCCGGCGTGGATTACTCCTGGCTGACGATCTTCGATCTTCTGTACCAGGAGAAATTCGAGGGCTTCTTCGCCTGGGGCCAGAACCCGGCGTGCAGCGGGGCCAACGCCAACAAAAGCCGCCAGGCCCTGACCAAACTGAAATGGCTGGTAAATGTCAATCTCTTCGACAACGAGACCGCCTCCTTCTGGCGCGGGCCGGGCATGGACCCCAAGCAGATCAAGACCGAAGTCTTCATGCTGCCCTGCGCGGCCTCCTATGAAAAGGAGGGCAGCCTTTCCAACAGTGGGCGCTGGATGCAGTGGCGCTACAAGGCGGTCGATCCGCCGGGCAAAGCCCTGCCGGATGCCGACATCGTCAACGATCTCTTCCAGCGCGTCAAGGCGCTGTACAAAGACAAGCAAGGGGTCTTTGCCGAACCGATCCTCAAACTGCGCTGGGAGTATGGCCCCCAGGACGCCGCCGGCAAAGTCAAGCACATCGACGCGCACACGGTTGCCAAGGAGATCAACGGCTACTTCCTGGAAGACAAAGTCGTCAAGGGCAAGCTTTACAACCGCGGCACCCTGATCCCCGGCTTTACGTTTCTCTCCGAAGACGGCTCGACCTCGTGCGGCAACTGGCTCTACTGCAACTCCTACACCCAGGAAGGCAACATGGCCGCGCGCAAGAACAAGGACGATCCTTCGGGCATCGGCCTGTATCCGGGGTGGGCCTGGAGCTGGCCCATGAACCGGCGCATCTTGTACAACCGGGCCTCGGTGGATCTGGACGGCAAGCCCTGGCAGCCGGACAAACCGGTCATCGAGTGGCACCTCAATGTTTGGAAAGGCGACGTGGCCGACGGCGGCTGGCCGCCGATCTCTTCCGGGGAAAAATCGCGCTATCCCTTCATCACCCAGACCGAAGGCATCGGCCACATCTTCGGTCCGGGCCTGGCCGACGGTCCGTTCCCCGAGCATTATGAGCCGCTGGAAAGCCCGCTGGAGCGAAATCCGCTCTCGCCCCAATACATCAGCCCGGTATTGAAGCGCTTCGATCGATCCGGGACTGCGGACGTCAACCTGCGGGCCAGCCATGATCCCCGCTATCCGCTGATCTGCACCACCTACCGGCTCACCGGACACTGGCAAACCGGCGTCATGACCCGCTGGCAGTCCTGGCTGACCGAGATGGAGCCGGACATGTTCGTGGAGATGAGCATCGAGCTGGCCGCGGAAAGAGGCATCGAGACCGGCGAAATCGTCATCGTCCGATCGGCCCGGGGCGAATTGGAGGCCGTGGCCATGGTGACCGTGCGCTGGCAGCCGTTTACCATCGCCGGCAAGACCATCCACCAGGTGGGCATTCCCTATCACTACGGCTGGGCGACCACGGCCGAACGCAGATACGCGGCCAACGACAAGAAGCCCGAGGTCTTTACCTTCGGCGACAGCGCCAACATCGTCACGCCCAACATCGGCGATGCCAACACCATGATCCCGGAAAGCAAAGTCTTCATGGTGGACGTGGTGAAGAAAGCTTAAGGCGACCTTGACCCCAAAAACAGGAGCCGCCCATGGAACGCATGACGCTATGCATCGACATATCCAAGTGCACCGCCTGCCGTGCCTGCCAGGTGGCCTGCAAGAACTGGAACCGGTTAAGGGCCGAGCAGACCCGCAATCGGGGCACCCATGAGAATCCGCCCGATCTGTCGGCCAACACCTGGAACCGCATCGTCTTCCTGGAGGCCCGCCGGGCCGACGGCGTGATCGACTGGGCCTTCTTCAACGAGCGCTGCCGCCATTGCGACGACCCGCCCTGCATGCAGGGGGCCGAAAACCTTCCCGGAGCCATCGTGCGGGACGACTCCGGGGCGGTGATTTTCACCGAAAAGAGCAAAGATCTCGACTTCGATGACGTGGCCTCCTACTGCCCCTATGGCATTCCCCGCAAGGACGAGGTCAGCGGCCGCATCGTCAAATGCACCCTGTGCATCGACCGGATCACTTACGGCCTCAAGCCCTCCTGCGTGGCGGCCTGTCCCACCGGGGCCTTGAATTTCGGTACCCGCCAAGAGATGCTGGGCCTCATCGAAAAGCGGCTCAAGACCCTGGGCCCGGAAGCCAATGTCTACCCGGACCCGCTGGAAGACCACAACACCCTCTGGATATTGCCTTTAGATCGCAAACACTATCCCCTGGCCCAGGCCAGGCCGATCCCCCGGCGGCGGCAAATGGTCCGGGCGCGGCTGCCGATGGCCGTGGGTGCCGCGGCCTTGACGGCCGCCGGATTGGTGCATTTCAGAGAACGCGGCCTTCAAGATCCGCAACGCAAGCAGGCCGAGACGAACCGTTAGACCGGAGCAAAGAAAAAGGAGGGCCTCCCATGACTCGAATGGATTGCGACCTCGCTGAAAACGACCTCTATCTGGATATCCGCGTCTTCTTCGACCAGATCGCCGCACTGCGGGAACCTTACATGCGCGCCCTCAGCGCCATTCTGGCGCCGCCCGTCATCTCCCAGGAACTGGCCGCCATTAAAATCGAAAACGGCTTACCCATCTTCGACCGGCAGCAGCTCAAAGCCGAGCCCGCCTTGCTGAAGGCCTATTTTCTGGAGCTGCTGACCCTGGTCGAAGCCCAAAAGCCCCACGAGGCCCGGGCCATCCGTTATCATGTGACCCAGGCGGGCCGTTTCGAGCAACTGCTCGCGCAAGCCCTCGGGCAAGCCCCTTCCATGGCGGAGCAAGCGGAAATAATGCGCTTTTTAATTCAGGAGACGATCCATCCCCTGCTGGAAATCCAGGCCGCCGGCGTGCAAGATCTACCGGAATTGAAGCGCTGGACCTGGGGATATTGCCCGTTCTGTGGCGATGCCCCCCTTCTGGGGCTGCTCGATGCCGAAACCCGGGCCAAGCATCTGGTCTGCGGCGCCTGCGCCACCCACTGGCCCTTTTCGCGCCATCGCTGCTGGGACTGCGGCACCACGGGCACTGTCGCCTACTTCACGGTCCAGGGAGACCGACGCTTTCGGGTGGAGACCTGCGCCGCCTGCAAAAGCTACCTGAAGGTGATGGATCAGGGGTATGGCGCCTTGAACAAGCCGGCGATCCAACTCCATCTGACGACCCTGCACCTGGACATCATCGCCCAGGACAAGGGCTTTAACCGCCGCGTCGGATGAGGGCCGGCGCAGCCTGGCATCCATGGAGTTTCAAAGCGGTGTCCATCCAGGAATGGCTAAACAGAATCCATCCTTAGATGGACATTCCGCCCTATGATCTATGACCATCAACGTTGCCCCGCCCGCTTCATCGAAGCGCACATCGTCTGACGGCACAAGAGTTACAAGCGGGCTTGCCAGGGGCGGCACCGCCAGAGACTCGAGATGGAGAAGGACAAGGATAAGAAGAAATAGACCACGGCACCGGTTCATGGCGAAACGGTGCCGCTTACTTCAGCATTGCGCCATGTTCACCCAGCAACTGCCGCAGAATGGAGCGATGGCAGCGATTCTCTTCGGCGCAGTAGCATCCCACCGAAAAATCAGTCTGGTGCGAGAGGGCCGCCAGCAGATCCAGCAGGTGCCGCTTCTCGGGCCGACGCATCTCGGCGCGGTAGCGCCGTTCGAAACGCTTCCAGTCCTTCTCGTCTTCGGTGGCCTGCCCGAGCTTGAGCAGTTCTTCGCTGGGCGCCAGTTCAGGCAGCCACAGGTCGTAGAAGTTGCGGGTGGCCAGCTCCGCCTTGGGCACGCCCCGGGGCGGCCGGCGCACGGTGCCGATCCGCAGCCCCTCAGATCTCAATCTTTCGGTTCCCAGCCGTACCACGTGAATGGCCATAGTTTCCTCCGGGGCTTTGCTTCGTGGAAGGATCCTCGAACTTCAGTCAGTATTATGGCTTGATTGCGTCAAGGTTCTAAGGGCGCATTGACCGCAGGCGTACAAGCTGCCAGTTGGTGTAGACGCCCGCCACCGCTACGCCGAATGCTACCCGCTCCGCTCCGCGGGAGCGACGGGGTCTTTTAACGAGACGCAACCGCGATGAAAATTACAAAAACAATGCGGCCGCCGATTCCGGATGTCAAACGCAGGGCGGTCAGCGAGGCCCGCGGGTAGCGGGTGTGAAACGGTAGGCGTCGAGCGTCTCGCAGATGAAGCGCTCCCAGTAGGCGCGGTCGGTCTGCTCCGGCAGGGTGCTGCGCTCGAGAAGATCTTCCACGTCGGCCATCAATTTTTCCAGGGCCGGCGCCACTTCGGTGGCATAATCGCGGCGGCCGGCCTTGACGGCCATCAGAAACGGCGCGTCGGCCAACGGATAGCGGATGGTGCCGAGGGTCAGAATCTCCCGGATCTGGATGGCCGCCCGCAGGGCATGGGAGACCGCCTTCCAGTCGATCTCTTGGTTTCGGGCGGCCAAACGGGCGCGCTGGCCGTAATCGTCGAAGAACTTTTCCAGAATGGGAAGCACGTGGCCCACGGCCACCGTCTCCTGAAAGGCTTTGCCGCACACCTGGTATTGACGCAGGCCGGAGGGGGCCGGGGCCGTCTCGAAGCAGTGTTCGTTGCGCGGCAGGTCGTCCCATAGCCGGCGCAGGCGGGTTTCGGCAGGATGGTGCTTGAGCACGGCCAGCACCTGGGCCGCGGCATTCAGGCGCGACCCCTTGATGCCGTATTTGGCGGCCTGGCGCCGGGCATAGGTCACGAAGGTGTGCAGGCTTTTGGTGTAGAAGCGCTGACGTTGGGCCACGATCTGGCGCCAGATGTCGCTGGAAACGACCCAGGCCCATTCGGGGGCATGCAGCATGTCCAGGGCCACGGTCTGACCTTCGCAGGCCAGCCGGATGAAGTAGTGCAGGGAGTAAATCTCTTCGTCCACGTCGGCGGCCTTGTTCTTGGACAGGCTGTCGCCGGTGGTGAAGGCCCGGCACTTGGGGATGCGACCGAGCAGGATCTCTTCGCGGGCGGGCAGAAAGACCCCTTTGTAGTCCAGGTCGGAGCTTTCTGTGGCCGTGCCGTAGAGGTGGGCCCCGAATTTCATTTTGACGATAAGATCCATGTCCGCCACATTAGCGGTTTCGTCTAAAACTGCAAGCGGGTACTCAGTACACCCTTATTCATCGGTCACGCAGCCTTCGGAGGCGGATTTCACGTTTTTGATGTACTTGAAGAGCGTTCCGTTGAGGGCCTTGTAAGGCGGCGGCGTCCATTCCCTGCGGCGGATGGCCAACTCCTCGACGCCGACTTCCAGGGTCAGGCGTTTTCCAAGCGCATCGATGGTGATGGGGTCGCCGTCGCGCACCAGGGCAATGGGCCCGCCCTCCTGGGCTTCGGGGGTGATGTGGCCCACGATGAACCCGTGGGAGCCGCCCGAAAAGCGGCCGTCGGTGAGCAGGGCCACCGCCTGACCCAATCCGGCGCCCATGATGGCCGAGGTGGGGGTGAGCATTTCGGGCATGCCCGGCCCGCCCTTGGGGCCTTCGTAGCGGATCACGATCACATCCCCCCTTTGGATCTGCTTGGCTTCCAGGGCCGCCAGCATCTGCTCTTCGCTGTCGAAGACGCGGGCCGGGCCGCTGAAGCGCAGGCCCTCCTTGCCGGTGATCTTGGCCACGGCGCCATCCGGGGCCAGGCTGCCGCGCAGGATGCGGATGTGGCCGCTCTTGTGGACCGGGTCCTCGAGGGGCCGGATGATGCCCTGGCCCTGGGTCAGGGGCGGCACCTCGGCCACATTCTCGGCCAGGGTGCGGCCGGTTACGGTCAGGCACTCGCCGTGCAGCAGCCCCTTTTGCAGCAGGTATTGCATCAGGGCCGGCAGGCCGCCCACCTGGTGCAGATCCTCCTGCACATATTGCCCGCTGGGTTTCATGTCGGCCAGCAGCGGCACGCGATCGCTGACCCGCTGAAAGTCGTCCAGGGAGAGTTCCACACCTACGGATCGGGCCATAGCGATCAGATGCAGTACGGCGTTGGTGGAGCCGCCCAGCACGGTGACCACCACCAGGGCGTTTTCGAAGGCCCGGCGGGTCATGATGTCGCGCGGCTTGAGATCGATCTCCAGCAGCCGGCGGATGGCGGCTCCGGCCTGGCGGCACTCGGTCTGCTTTTCCGGCGAATCGGCCGGATTGGTGGCGCTGTAAGGCAGGCTCATGCCCAGGGCCTCGATGGCCGCCGCCATGGTGTTGGCCGTATACATGCCCCCGCAGGCCCCGGCCCCCGGGCAACTGTGGCGCACGATGGCCCGGCGCTGGTTCTCGTCGATCCGTCCGGCCAGATACTCGCCGTAGCTCTGGAAGGCCGAGACCACATCCAGTTTCTGGCCGTTGAGATGCCCGGCGCGGATCGTGCCGCCGTAGACCATCAGGCTGGGCCGGTTGACGCGGCCCATGGCCATCAGGCAGCCAGGCATGTTCTTGTCGCAGCCCGGCAGGCTGATATTGGCATCATACCACTGGGCGCACATGACGGTTTCGATGCAATCGGCGATCAGATCCCGGGATTGCAGCGAGTAGCTCATGCCCTCGGTGCCCATGGAGATGCCGTCGCTGACCCCGATGGTATTAAAACGCAGCCCCACCAGGCCGGCCGCCTGCACGCCCTCTTTGACCGCCGCGGCCAGATCGTTGAGGTGCATGTTGCACGGGTTGCCTTCGTACCAGACGCTGCTGATGCCCACCTGGGGCTTGCTAAGATCGGTTTCGGTCAAACCCACGGCGTAAAGCATGGCCTGGGAGGCGCCCTGGGACTTGGGCGCGGTGATGTGACGGCTGTAGCGGTTGAGGGGAATCGGCATGTGGGTGACGCTCCTTTGCTGATAATCGTGTCTTTATTTTTAAGACCTGCGTGATTATTGTAAAGACCGTACCGCACTTCCGATGCGATCCCAGCCCGGCGCGGCCGCCCTGTCTTCAGACCCGGCCTTCGGCGCCAGCTACGCCAACCAAGGATCTACCATAAGCAAGGGGAGGAAGTTTCATGCACGGAAAATATTTCATTTTTTTGTTCTACACCGCCCTCACGGCGCTGGTGTTGAGCCTGTCGGCCTGCAGCACGGTGCCCATCACCGGACGCCAGAGTCTGCAACTCGTACCCGACAGCCAATTGGCCACCTATGCCGTCCAGCAATATGAAGACACCTTGAAGAAAGCCGAACTTTCCAAAGATCAGGCCGCGACTACCATGGTGCGCACGGTGGGTATGAACATCGCCCGCGCGGCCGAGAACTTTTTGCGCGATTCGGGCCAAACCGCGGAGGCCGGTGCCTTCCAGTGGGAGTTCAACCTCATCGAGGATGATAAAACGGCCAACGCCTGGGTGCTGCCCGGCGGCAAGGCGGCGGTCTATACCGGAATTTTGAAGTACACCCAGACCGAAGCCGGCCTGGCCGTCGTGCTGGGCCACGAGGTGGCCCACGCCCTGGCCAACCACGGCAACGAGCGCATGAGCCAGGGGCTGCTGGCCCAGATGGGCGGCATGGCCCTGGCCGTGGCGGTCTCCAAGGAACCGGCCGCCACCCAACAGCTCTTCATGGGCGCCTTCGGTGTGGGCGCCAACGTGGGCGTCCTTTTGCCTTTCAGCCGCCTGCACGAAAGCGAGGCCGACCGCATCGGCTTGGTGCTGATGGCCATGGCCGGCTACGACCCCCGGGAAGCCGTACCCTTCTGGGAACGCATGAACAGCGAAGAAAAAGGCGGCCGACCGCCCGAACTGCTCTCGACCCATCCCAACCCGGACACGCGCATCGAGGACCTCCAGAAATACCTGCCCGAAGCCCTGCCCTACTACGAGAAGGCACGCCGGCAAAAGTAACGGAGAACAAGCATTCATGAACGTCACCGCCATCAAGGACCAGCTCCTGGCCAAGCTCTTTAGGCGCTTTCCCTTCTTGTTCCGGCGCTGGGTGCGCCACCACCGGTTCGTCGAATTCAGCGACTCGCCCTGGACCCCCTTCCGCGGCCCGCTGGCCCAAAGCCGGGTGGCGCTGATCACCACAGCCGGCGTGCATTTGAAAAACGATCGCCCCTTTAACATGCGCGACCCGGCCGGCGACCCGACCTTCCGGCAGATCCCGGCCCAGGCGGCCCCTGGCGACTGCACGATCACGCACAATTACTACGATCATAGCGACGCGGACCAGGACCTCAACGTGGTCTTTCCCCTGGAGCGGCTGCGGGAGTTGGCCGCTTTGGGCGAAATCGGCCCGGTCAGCGCAACTCATTTCAGCTTCATGGGCCACATCCTGCCGCCCCACATCGACACCTTGATGCACGCCACCGCGCCCCAGGTGGCGCGCCAGCTCAAACAGGATGGAGTGGATGCCGCCATTCTCACCCCGGCCTGAGGCCTGTGCAATCAGTCCGTGGGACTGATCCAGCGCGTCATCGAAGCGGCCGGCATCCCCACCATTTCGGTGACCCTGTCGCGCGGCATCAGCCAGAAGGTTAAGCCGCCGCGCACGGTCTATACCGGCTTTCCCCTGGGCCATCCCTTCGCCTTTGCCCACCAGCGCTTCCGCCAACTGCAACTGCTGCGTCTGCTGCTCGGCTATCTCCAGACCCTGGACCAACCCGGCCAGATCGTGGTGCACAAGCTCTCCCGGGACGAAGACCCGGAGCAGCACTGCGTGTTGTGCGACGGGTTGTAGCAGATGACATTCCGGGCAGCCCGTCTTACTATGCCCCAACGACGCCGATGGGCACAACAATATAGAAGGCACTGACCAGGTAGGTACTCCGAGAAAACGGTTGGTTGGGGTGCAATGCTGGTGCCCTATAAACTAGACGGAAGCATTTCATGGAATCCTTGGAGATCCGCTGGCATAAAACCATGGCCGAAATCCCCCAGGCCGCCTGGGATCGGCTCGCCGAGCCGCTGGCAACGCCCCTGCTGGAGTGGCAGTGGCTGCACCTGCTGGAAGCCTCGGGCAGCATCGCGCCCCAGACCGGCTGGCATCCCCGCCATTTGACCGTCTGGCAGGGGGAACGCCTGGTGGGGGCCGCGCCGCTCTACTTGAAACAGCACAGCATGGGCGAGTTTGTCTTCGACCAGTGGTGGGCGCGCTGGGCCCTGGAATCGGGCATCGCCTACTACCCGAAGCTGGTGGGTATGAGTCCGGCCACCCCGGCCGTGGGCTACCGCTTCCTGCTGGCCGAGGGCGCGCACAGCGCCGACATCCAAGCGGCCATGCTGCAGGCCATCGATGCCTTTTGCATGCGCAACAACCTCTCCGGGGCCCATCTGCTCTTCGTGGACCCGCACTGGCGCGCCGCCCTCGAGCCCCACGGCTTTACGGCCTGGCACCATCAGAGCTTCCTGTGGCAAAACCAGGGGTGCGCCAGCTTCGAAGATTATCTGCGGCCGTTCAAATCCATCCAGCGCCGCAACATCCGGCGCGAGCGCGACCGCATGACCCAGACCGGTATCCGCTTCCAGGCCCTGAGCGGTGATCGGATCGATCCGGCCTGGGCCGACATCATGTATGACTACTACCTGAACACCAATGCCCAGTATGGCCCTTTTGCCGCCCGTTACCTGAACGCCGATTTCTTCCGAGCCATTTTCCGCCACCACCGCCGGCGCCTGCTGCTCATCGCGGCCCACGGTCCCCAGGCCGGCGAACGGCCGCTGGCCCTCTCTTTGCTGCTGCACAAAGGCGACCAACTCATCGGCCGCTACTGGGGCTGCGCCGATACTATCAAGGATCTGCATTTCAACATGTGTTTCTACGAACCGATCCAGTGGGCCATCGATCACCATATCCAGACCTTCGATCCGGGCGCCGGCTCGGCGCACAAGATCTACCGCGGCTTTGTGGCCGTCGCCAACACCAGCCTGCACCGCTTCTACGAACCCCGTTTGGATGTTTTGTTCCGGCATTTTATCGACGGCATCAATCAAGCCGAACAAGACAATATTGCGGCCTTGAACGCCCAGTTGCCATTCGCCCAGGGAGGCTGAAAAACTTGGAGCCGGCAAACCGAGGCTTGCCGGCTCCAGTTGGGCTATTAAGGGAGATTTTACTGGGTCCGGACCAGCGGCGCGTTAAGTGGCATGGTTAGAAGGGGTAAGGGTTGACTGTGGAAATGCCGTTAACCATTTGCGTGTCAATGCGATCGGGTGTGCTGCGATAGGCGCGCGCCGCACCAGCGTCTTCCGGCTGCCAGGTGTTCTCGGCAAAGCTGGGGGCTTGGTCGAAATCTTCCTTGGCAACAGAGAGCACCACATCACCTTCCGGATTGACCTGGGGCGAAACCGCTTCGAAAGGCAGCGCCACATATCCGGACTCATCCGATCGGGTGACCACCACATAGCTGATCTGGTTGTCGTCGGAAATCACCAGATCCGAGATGCTTCCCAAGGCCTGACCCTCAGGGTCGATGGCATTGGCGCCGATGATTTTGCTGGCACGGTCGGGCTTGAACACGGACGTGGCATCGCCGGCCAAAGCCGGTCCGGCAGTGAACGCCAGAAGCACAATGGCGGTGACTATATACGCTGATGTTTTCATAATAATACCTCCTTGATTGGTGCGGACTTTTTGGGATTATAAAAATATTTTACAGAAAAAGGCTCCGAGGTCGCGACCGCACAAAACGGACCTCATCTATTTTTCTGTATGCAAAGGGGTAAGATCTGATTTGAGCCTGTCAACCGGGCTCAGGGTTCCGGCTCCATGCTCACCCGCAGGGGGAATTCGGCTTCCCGGGCGAGATTGGTGGTGGTCATCACTTTCGTTTCGGCCACCTCCCGGGTGAAGACGCCGGCCACGCCATGGCCCTCCCGGTGGACCTGCCACATCACGGAGGTGGCCTCGGCCAACGGCTTGTGAAAGACGGCCATCAGGATCTGGACGACAAACTCCTTGGTGGTGAAGTCGTCGTTGTGCAGCAGCACCCGATACATGGGCGGCTGCTGAACGCGCGTCTGGTCGCGTTCTTGAACGGTGGTGATGGTACCGGGTTGCACGGTGCTGCTCATAGCCGCTCCTGTTGCCTAATGCTGGAAATTCCAAGAAAGAAGAACAGGCGCCGCTCTCCCCGAAGGCCGGCGTCCGGTATGCGCGCGGAGCGGAGATGACACCGGCGGCGGACCTTGAGACGGCTTTCTCGGGCGCCGGTCAGCCATATAAGAGCGAACGTAATGCAGGGCACAGGAGAAACAACCTTTGGCGGTCGATCAGGCCGTTCTCATCCGTTTTCTATTTCTCGGAGATGCTCGTCGATGGTCGCCAAGGCATCCATGAAGGCCTTGCGCTTCTCTCTGGCGTAAGGATTGAAGCGGTGCATGTCTTCGAACAGTTGCCAGGTGTCGTTGTTGACCACTCCCAGGATGTGCAGCAAGCGCCGGTAGCCTTCGGTGTCGATGTCCAGCGGCGGGGCGCCGAACTTGGCCAGGCCGCGGCCGATGAAGTGGGTCAAGGAGAGCGTGACGGCGATCTTCTGGTCGTGGAGGGTCGGCGTGGTTTCGATGACCACCATCTGCTTTGCTTCCAGCCACTGTTTGATGCGTTGGTAGCGGTGGGGGGCGATGCGCACCGGGCAAAGCACGATCTTATGGCCCGCCGGGCTCTTGGCGGCACTGTCCGGACCGAACATGGGATGGGTGGCCAGGATCTCCACGGTTTCGGGCAGCAGGGACTGCATCCACTGGGCCGGAAGTTCCTTCACCGAGCAGACGTCGGCCACGATGGTCTTGGGCGCCAGCAGCGGCGCGATGCGTTCCAGGGTGGCCTGCATGGCCGAAATGGGCACGCTGAGGATGACGATCCGCTGGGCGCAGGCCTCTTCCAGAGAAACCAGGCTGGCGCCGGCCGCGTTGATGTCAGCGTCTTTATCCGCGGTGCGGGTGTAGACCACCACCTTGAACTCGGGGGACATATGGCGCACGGTGAGCCGCCCGAAACGGCCGTAGCCAATCAATCCGATCATAACACCTCTCTGATTTTGTCGAAGGCGCGCGTCAGGGTTTCGGGGCCGGTGCCAAACGAAATGCGGATGTGGCCCGGCCCGTGAAACGCCTCGCCGGGCACCAGGGCCACGCCGGCCTGCTCGAGCAGCCGGGCGGCCAGATCCGCACTGGTCTCGCCGTCGCGCAGCCGGCCGCGCACGTCGGGAAAGAGGTAAAAGGCCCCTTGCCCCGCCGTGCAGGGGAAGAGCTCCCGGGTGCGGGCCAGGGCCAGATCGCGCCGCCGCTGCAGTTCGGCGCAGCGCTCGGCCACGATGCCCTGATCCATATCCAGGGCGGCCAGGGCCCCATGCTGGGCGAAGGTGCACACGTTGCCGGTGGTGTGGCTCTGCAGCCGAGCCAGGGCCTGGATCACGGAGCGGTCCGCGGCGACATAGCCCAGGCGGAAGCCGGTCATGTTGTAGTGTTTGGAGAAGCTGCGCACGGTGACGACCCGCGTGGGGTCCGGGCTCACCACCAGGGCCGGCATGTGCGGACGGCCGAAGGTATAGGCGTGATAGGCCTCGTCGGAGATCAGATAAAGCCCCCGCTCGGCGGCCAGGTCGGCCGTGGCCATGATGGCTTCGATTTTGTAGACGGCGCCGGTGGGATTGTTGGGCGAGTTGAGCAGAATCGCCCGGGTGCGCGGCGTGATCGCCCGCCGGATGCGGTCCGGGTCGAGCTCGAAATCCTCCCCCGTCTCGACCAGCACCGGACGGCCGCCGGCCAGCGCGATCTGCTCGGTGAAGCTGACCCAGCAGGGCTTGGCGAGAATGACTTCGTCCCCGGGGTCGCACAGCACCTGGAAAAGAGAGTAGAGCGCCTGCTTGGCGCCATTGGTTATCAGGATGTTGTCGGCCGTGTAGCCGTCGAAAGCCTGGGCCAACCGCTCGCGCAAGGCCGGCTCGCCGGGCACCGGCCCGTAGCGGGTGTGCTGCGCGGTCAGGGCCAGCCGGGTGGCGGCAATGACCGGCAGGGGGGTCTCGAAATCCGGCTCGCCCACGGCCAGGCTGATGATCTCGCGGCCCTGGCGCCGCATTTCCTGGGCCTGGGTGAAGATGCGCGTGGTCTTGGATTCGCTGACGGCCGCCAGCCGCCTGGAAAAGTGGGGTTCGCCGTTCAGCATGGCCGTAAGCTCCCGGTGCAGCGCGCTGCCTGGCGCAGCACGCTGTCCATCAGCACCAGCGCGGCCATGGCCTCCACGATGGGCACGGCCCGGGGCACCACGCACGGATCGTGGCGGCCCTTGGCCTCCAGCACCGTCTCCCGGCCCTCGAAATCGGCGGTGGGCTGGGCCTGGCCGATGGTGGCCGGCGGCTTGAAGGCCACCCGGAAGTAAACGCTTTCACCATTGGAGATGCCCCCCTGGATGCCGCCGCTGTTGTTGGTCAGGGTACCCAGGCGCTCGCCCTTCTGTACGAAGGGGTCGTTGTGCCGGGAGCCCTTGAGCAGCGTCCCGCCGAAGCCCGAACCGATCTCGAAACCCTTGGTGGCCGGGATGGAGAGCATGGCGTGGGCCAGCAGGGCCTCCAGCTTGTCGAAGACCGGCTCGCCCAGGCCCACCGGCAGGTTGCGGCACACACAGGTGACCACGCCACCCAGGGAATCCTTGGCGTCCCGGGCCGCCTGAATGGCCGTTATCATGCGGTCGGCGGCGATGGGGTCCGGACAGCGCACCGCGTTTTGATCCACCAGCTCCCGGGTGATCGTCTCCATGTCCACGGCCACGGCCGGCACGTCATAGACCGCGCTGACCCAGGCCACGATCTGCACGCCATAGCGCTCGGCCAGAACCTTTTCGGCGATGGCGCCGGCCGCCACCCGGCCGATGGTCTCCCGGGCGCTCGATCGGCCCCCGCCGCTCGAAGCCCGGATGCCGTACTTCATCTGGTAGGTGTAATCGGCATGCGAGGGCCGTGGCGTGGCCGACATGCCGGCATAGTCGCCCGGCCGCTGGTCGCGGTTGGGCACAAACAAACCGATGGGCGTACCCAGCGTCCGTCCGTTCTCCACGCCCGAGAAAATCGTCACCGGGTCGGCCTCCTGGCGGTCGGTGGTCATCTTGCTCTGGCCCGGCCGCCGACGGTCGAGCTGGCGCTGGATGTCGGCCTCGCACAACGCAAGGTTGGGCGGACAGCCGTCGACCACGGCGCCCACGCCTTTGCAGTGGGATTCGCCGAAGGTGGAGACGCGAAAAAGAGTACCGAACGAACTGGCCATTTTACTTCCTTTCGTACAGCGTCTGAAATACTTCCCAATAGTTCGGAAAGGATTTGCGGACGCAACCTTCATCCATGATTTGGGTCCCCGGCGCTTTCAGCCCGGCCACGGCAAAGCACATGGCGATGCGGTGGTCGTTGTAAGTCTCGATGGTCGCGCCCCGGGGCACGCCGCCGGTGATGCGCAACTCGTCGGCGCCCGTTTCGGTCCGGATGCCCATCCTGGTTAGCTCCTGGGAGACGGCGGCCAGCCGGTCGCTCTCCTTGGCGCGCAGGTGAGCCACGTTGCGGATCGTGGTGGTGCCCTGGGCGAAAGCCGCAACGACGGCCAGGGTCGGCACCATGTCGGGCATGTGGCCCATGTCCACGTCGATGGCCTGCAGCGCACCACCGGTAACGGCGATGCCGTCGGCCTCGTGCTCGACCCGGCAACCCATCTGGCCGAACGTCTCGGCCAGGGCCACATCCCCCTGGCTGGAGGCACGCGTAATCCCCTGGACCTTGACCCGGCTGCCGGTGATGGCCCCCGCGGCCCAGAAGTAGCCGGCCTGGGAGGCGTCCGGCTCCACATCGTGATCCCCGGCCCGGTAGGCCTGGCCGCCGGGCACTTCAAAATGGGTGTAGCCCTGGCGTTCCACATCGATGCCGAAAAGACGCATGATGTCCACGGTCATGTCGATGTACGGCCGGGAGACCGGACCGTTGCCCACGTCGATCTCCAGCCCCTGGGCCAGGCACGGAGCGGCCAGCAACAGGGCCGAAAGATACTGGCTACTGGTGCCGCAGTCGATGACCGTGCGCCTATGCTTGGGATGCCCGCCGGGAATGACGATGGGCGGGCAGCCGTTGTCGCGCACCGAACGCGCGTCGATGCCCAGCAGGCGCAAACTGTCGAGCAACGCCCGCATGGGCCGCTCCTGCATGCGCGCCGAGCCGGTAAAGCAGTAGTCGCCCCGGCCCAGAATGGCCAGCCCGCTGAGCAGCCGCATGGAGGTGCCTGAGTTGCCCAGGTCGATGGGCGCGGCCCAGGGGGCCAGCATGCCGCCGGCGCCACGTACAATGACCGCCTCGGGCTGCTCGTCGGCGGAGATGCCCATGCGCCGCAAGGCCGCCAGGGTCAACAAGGTATCCTCGCTGCGCAACGGGTTGCCGATGCGGCACACGCCGTCGGACAACGCCGCGGCGATCAACAGCCGGTGGGTGTAGCTCTTGGAGCCCGGCACCTGCACCGAGACCACTCGCTTAATGGGTAGGGCTTCGATTTTAATCATCGTTTTTCTGTATCGTGTTTGGGTCGTATCGGTTGCCGCTGCCGGGAAATTCGATCCGCACCGGTCCCCCCTATTAACGTAGCCACCGCCCCAAAGCAAGCGCTTCAATGTGCCCGGCCTTGGCGATTTGCGGCCCAGCGCCGCGACGCACCCGCGGACGCAGGCGCATCCATTTCCCACCTGGATTCCCGTCACCTCATAACGATGGAGGCGGGGCCACACCGAGAATGTTGTAAAGTTCCTGTTGTTTCTTGGTGATTTCGCCTATACACAAGTCTTTTCCGGGCCTGCCAAAGCATTCGATCACATCAAATTGATCCAGCAAGCCTTGAAGGGTGTATTTGCCAAACAGCTTGTTTTCCTGCATCGCTTTTTTGATGCAGGACAAATATATCAGAGCTACGAACTGCACGAACAATTTCCCATCCAGCGAGTGCTCGGACGAAACCAGCAACCTTCGCATGCTCAGGCGCTCCTTAAGATTGCCAAACGCCTTTTCTACCAGATCCTTGTTGCGGTAGATATCAAGGGTCTTTACGGGGTCTTTTATCTCATTGCTGACAAGCGCAAAGTAACCATAATTTCTTCTGGCTTCGTCTATTGCCTCTTGTTTGGCTATGACCGTGACACCTCTTGCTGGTGTCTCATGGGTCTCAAAGTATTTATCATAGAGCTTTGAATTCTCTGGCTTCCTTTCGCCGGTCTGCAGTTCCTTCTGGAGTGCCAGCAAGCGCCGCGTTTGTCTTTGCTCATCTTCGGCAGCCCGCTCGCTGTTGAAATAAAGGTGAAGGTACATCCTTCGCTCACCCCGGATGGTATCCCCTTTATAGGGACGCTCCTGGAGGTAGTCCCATTTTATGGGAACGCATGTAGCGAATACCTCATGGTTCTCGCAATAATTTTTCCATTCACGCAAAGAATGACGAACGCCATCCAGCTGCTCTTTTACAAACTTTAAAGAAAGCTTGGCTCCAATGAGGAATTTGTGATGCTGCTTGTACAATTCATTGATGTTTTCGGCACTGTAGAATCCACGATCCATGACCAGATGAACCTTTTCTAAGTTCAGGAAATCCATGTCCGCCAACATATTCCTGACGGTTTTAACATCGGTAACGTTCCCTGGCAGCTTGCGATAATAAAACGGCAGACCTGATTCCTGACCAAATACAAGGGCCAGATTGAGTTGCGCCAAATGATCGTGTTCCTTGTTCATTCCGTACCTGATCTGTTTCAGGCACTCGGAGTAACTTGATACAGAGGTGATGTCGTAGGCCCAGTATTCCTTCTCACAGCGCCGCGCTGCCTGCATCTGGAAGAATCTATAGCGATCCTCTTCTGTGATGGAGGCAAAAAGCTCGCTGCTTCTCTGTGAGGGAATATCTTGCACGTAGGGATGTTGATGCAACGAAGACCATTTCGAAAAGCGACTCAGGGGGCTGTCTGCCTCAAGGATCAAATAGTAGGCAAGGGAGATAATTTGCTGATAGCTGTGAGGAAAACACTGCTTCAAATCCGATACGAGTCCAAGCTTTTTACCTAAAACATCTAGGAGGTAGGTGGCACCGTAGAATTTCCGGGAAGTTTCCGTGCTTGGGGCAGGACCTCTCTTGGCAGCCATCGGGGTGGCAATCCCGTTTTGCGGCTTCTTTCTTGCTTTGGTCGGAATGATCTCTCCGGTGCTGACATCTACTCGCCCAAGGAGAGTGCGTTTTGCTCGGGATTGTTTCTTTTCCTTATCCCAATGAGAAATGGATTCGTAGGCATAGGTGATGCCGGATCGCTTGTCATGCTGACGCACAATGGCCATAAAACCTCCCTTAAACATCGTTATGCCATACTCTCACATAACGATGTTTAAGGGAGGCTAAAAATGCAATTTAGCCCTAATAATTGCACTATTATGATGGTTTTCGAGGAGATTATCGTTACGATGTTCGGGAATTTAGGTTCAGAACTATTAATCATTTTCGTTACCCTTGTTTCCCTTCCGGCAGGGTGACACGCGGCGTTCGCTTTCCGAAATCATATTGACGTCATAACGTTATGGAGCTATGATGTCACAATCATTGGAGGTGACATCATGGCAACACCAGCAAAAAGAGCCACCGTGTATTTCGATCCTTCCCTACACAAGGCCCTGAAATTAAAATCTATAGAAACATCGAAATCAATTTCAAATCTTGTCAATGACGCAGTCAAGGCGGCGCTTGCAGATGATGCTGAGGATATAGCTGCCTTCGAGGAAAGGGCGAATGAGCCGTTGATCAGTTTTTCAGAAATGCTAAAAAGGCTGAAAAAAGATGGCCACATATGAACTATTTTTCAGGGAATCGGTTTGGAAAGAACTCAAAAAGGTACCCAAAGCCGATCTGAAAAAAATCCTTACCCGAATTGAGCAACTTGGAAACGATCCTCGGCCTATGGGGTGTGAAAAACTCACGGGCCATGAATTGTACAGAATCCGTCAAGGGAATTATCGGATCGTATATTCGATTCAGGATAACGAGCTTACGGTATGGGTGGTTAAGGTCGGCCATCGCAAAGATGTATATCGCTGAGCGAACAAGCGCCTGTAGCAGACCGCGATAGACCGTCGCGGCTGCTAAGACGCAGCGTTGGGTTTGCTGATCAGGAAGAAATCAATAGTGATAACGAAGTTGAGCTAATAGAATGGCGTCTTCCAAAGCTTTGTATATGACTCTATGTTCATCGTTGATACGGCGAGACCAGTATCCTGAGAGTGCATGTTTCAACGGCTCCGGTTTTCCAATACCGTCAAAAGGATTACGCATAATGTCATTTATTAATGTATTGATTCGGCGCAGGATTTTTTTATCGGTTTTTTGCCAATAAAGGTAATCCTCCCATGCATGATCAGAAAAAATAAGTTTCAATCGATAAGCTCCCGTTCAGCACCCTTTCCATTCTCAAGTTGAGCAATGGATTCGATTAAACGTCTGGTATTTTTAGGTGAACGTAAAAGATAGGCTGTTTCTTGCAGCGATGCGTAGTCCTCAAGAGACATTATAACGACGGAATCATTGGTTTTTCGTGTAATTATGATCGGTGCATGATCCTGACAGACTTGCTCCATGGTTTTAGCAAGGTTTTGTCGTGCTGTGGTATATGATATGGCTTTCATGGCTGACCTCCGTTTGTTGTACAATAAGCTGTACAACACGGATTGCGGTTTGTCAATACAAATGGGGTGACCCAACATAGGCTTGCACGGGATCGCGGCAAAGAGCGCCGCTCCCCGTGAAGCCTGTTGTTATCTTAAAAAAACCTTCTTGCCATACACAAAATTTGTGGCATTATGTGTATGCTCAAGCTTAATAAGGAGGCGATTATGAGGATGAAACGAACAAATATAGAGCTTGATGAGGGTTTGATTAA
>Ga0209270_1000699_pt1 | contig 62972 bp, 42 predicted proteins | sample MTBAKSrepl1MetaG_FD_187456 | JGI IMG/M metagenome (GOLD analysis project Ga0209270, IMG submission 187456) | Enrichment culture microbial communities from Arthur Kill intertidal strait, New Jersey, USA, that are MTBE-degrading - MTBE-AKS1... | ecosystem: Environmental > Aquatic > Marine >... | reverse complement strand
ACTTGCACTAACAACATCAATTCAGTTAGTTCATTTTCGCGATAGATTTTTGTAAAAAACATCTATCACCCAGAATTAACCGAACCGACAAATCCTCGTCAGACAGGAAATAACTCCTGGCTCCATTTATATGATAAGTAGTTGCTGCATTTATGATGCAGGAAATTATAGTTACGCACTCATAGTATTTAAAGGTATTGATTTGCCCCCTGGATAGGAGGGATCTTCACCAGATCACTATGAGAAAAACCATCTAACATGTATTTAGATCCACGTTAGAACGGGAATATATATGTACGCACCCATAGTATTTAAAGGTATCTATTCCCCTTTTGAGAAAGAGAAATATCAAACAATACGACTATGAGAAAACCAGCCAGCACAAGAATGTTCATGCTGGAACAGGAAACACATATACATTAGTTTTGATATATAAAGCTTTTCATTCAGGCAACATTAGAAAGAAAAACAAACATAACATATAATGAAATTTTGTTTTTTCAGTTCCTGAATTCCACCCTTGAGTTAATAATTCGAGAGCGGGGCACGCTTGTTCTGCGTGTGAGACATACAAAGACACATTTGATATATATACCTGTCGCCCCAGAGGCTACTTAGAAAAAAATAATAATAAGAAAGAACAAAAAGTAAGCCGAAAAGCGCAGCATTAAAATAACAACAGGAAGTTGGAAGTTGCACGACAAATAACCTTAAAGACCGAAAAAAGAGATATAGATATTTAAGGCTATAAAAATAAAAAATACAATAATAATTGAAAACTAATGTAACGAGGTATCACACTGGCAGACTTAAAGAAACCTACATCAAGAGCCGCCCCCAGCACAGAAGAAACAGTTACAAGAGTACGCACCCCACGCAGGGAAAATAACGAGATTCTGGCAACCGTGGAAAGTCTCCTTGGTGCAAACCGTCTCAGGCTCCGCTGTATGGATGGAGTCGTTCGTATGGGGAGAATCCCGGGTTCGATGAAGAAGAAAACCTGGATTAGAGAGGGGGATGTTGTCATTGTTGTGCCATGGGAGTTCCAGAACGAAAAGGCAGACGTGATATGGAAATACACAAGGCCGCAGGTAGACTGGCTCGAAAGAAAAGGGTACCTGAAAGGATAACACAGGAATGGACCAGGACGAAAGAATAAAGCGCATTGACAGCGCAAGGGATAAGTCGCGTGCAAGGGAGAAAGACTCCGACCGGCTGAAGGTGGAAGAAAATGTATTCGACGTACCCACCCTCAAAGTCCTTTATACCCTTTCCAATAAAGGCATAATAAAGGCAATGGGGGGAGCCATCAGTACTGGGAAGGAAGCGAATGTCTTCTACGCGGAAGGTGAGGAAAGAGAACTGGCAATAAAGATATACCGAATTGCCAGCAGTACTTTCAAGGCAATGGATGCCTATATTATGAAAGACCCTCGCTTCACGAATATTCGAAATAACAGGCGAGATATCATTTTTGCATGGACACGCAAGGAATTGCAGAACCTCAAGCGTGCAAAAAGCGCAGGAGTACGAGTGCCTGAGCCGATTGTTGCGGAAAAAAATATTCTTATCATGGAGTTCATGGGAGAAGAAAAGGCACCCTATCCCCTGTTGAAAAACACGCCCCTGAAAAATGATGAAGCAAAACTTGTTTATGACAAAATCGTCGAATATATGCACCTTCTCTATAAAGAAGCGAACCTCGTCCATGCCGACCTGAGCGAATACAATATCCTCATTGATCCGGCAGATACGACCCCGATTTTCATCGATATGGGGCAGTCTGTTACTCTGGAACACCCTAATGCCAGAGAGTTTCTCTACAGAGACGTGAAAAATATACTCAGGTTCTTCGGCCGCTATGGGATCACGGACAAACCTGAAGAACTGCTTTCAAAAATACAGGCGGATGCAACATGACCCAGTATGTCAAAATTCCCAAAGAAAGAATCGGAGTAATTATTGGTCCGAAAGGAGAAACAAAGAAGTTTATCGAGGACAAAACCACCTGTCAACTGGATATCGACAGCGAGAGTGGAAAAATCGATGTCACCTGTGAGGAAGACCCGTTAAAAGAATTCAGGGTCCTTGAGACCCTCAAAGCCATAGGAAGAGGTTTTAGTCCCGAAAAAGCCCTTGAAATCCTTGAAGACGACATGCTAATGCTTGAGGTAATTGACCTCTCTGACGTTGCCAGCACTCCAAAAGAGCTCCAGCGCATAAAAGGCAGGATTATAGGCAGAAATGGGCGAACCAGAGAGCTTGCCGAAAGCCTGATAAATGTCAAGATCTCCGTATACGGAAAGACCGTATCCATACTCGGATACCCCGAACAGAACACCATAATACGGACAGCTGTAAAAATGCTGCTTGACGGAGCTACACACGGTGCAGTCTACAAATTCCTTGAAAAGAAGCACCAGGAACTGCTGCACTCACAGCTGGACTCAATCGACTTTTACTGAAAAAAAATAAAAAAAGGAGAGTTCCGGAACCTCAATCCGATCCGGCCTCTTCAGAATTTTCCTCTTCGCCTTCTTCTGACCTTTTTCCGCTTCCTTCAAGGAAGTTTCCCCTCCCGGGTTTTGCATTAATGGCCTCTTCCATCCAGATTACCTCGCCCCGGGAGAGCGTGTACTCCGGGAAGACCGCATCCATCCCTTCAAAAGGTGTCCAGCCAGCCTTACTGTGCAACATTTCAGCTCTTACGGGTTGAAGGTTTCGCGGGTCCACAATCACAAGGTCTGCATCAAAACCTACCTCAAGCCTGCCTTTGCCCAGGCGGTCAAGCCCGAAAGCCTTTGCCGGGTTCCAGCTTGTAACCATTATCATCTGCGAAAGGGGAAGGATATTTTTCCGAACCGCGGCAAGCATGAGAGGCAAAAGTGTTTCAACCCCGGGCACCCCGGAAGGAGCAGCCCTGATATCGAGGTCCTTTTCAGACTCAAGATGAGGGGCATGGTCTGATGCCACCATGTCGATAGTCCCGTCATTCAGCCCGTTTACAAGCGCTTTGATGCTGTGGCTTCCCCGCAGGGGAGGGTTCATTTTGCCAAAAGCTTTGAGCCTTTCCCAGTCTCTTGTAGAGAGAAACAGGTGATGAGGGGTGACCTCGCAGGTAAAAAGAGGTTTTTTGTTTTCTCTTTTTGCAAGATATTTTTCTTTCCGGATCATCCCCACGGCTTCAAGCGTACTCAGGTGGCAGAAATGTGCCCGGACCTGGAGCCTGGAAATGAGTTCAAGAGCGCTCTGGACAGCCGAGGCCTCGCAGGCGTTCGGGCGTACCTTTGAATGGAAATCATAAGAAACATCCCCTTTCAACAGCTGCTCCAGTTCAAGGCGCATCTTTTCATCCTCGGCATGGATTGTAGCAAGGGCTCCGAGCTTTTTGATCTCAGCCAGGGCTTCTTCAAAGGTTTCTTCATTGATGTTAAGCCCGCCTGTGGACTCCGCCATGAAGATCTCCCCGAAAGCCGTGACCCCCAGCCTCCAGAGTTCTTTGAGCTTTTCTATGTTTCCCGTAACCCCCCCGTTAATTCCGAAGTCAACAATGGACTTCTTCCGGGCAAGTTTGAGCTTCTGTTCAAAAGAGCGCCTATCCGTTGTGGGAGGCAGGGTGTTTGGCTGGTCAATAACAGTGGCAATTCCCCCGGCAGCTGCAGAGCAGGACCCAGTGTACCAGTTTTCCTTCAGGGTCATGCCCGGTTCCCTGAAATGGACGTGTACATCAATTCCGGCAGGCAGGGTAAGTGCACCCCCTGCATCGATTACCATATCCGAACTTGAGACCCTGAAATCCTTTCCTATTTTTGTAATTTTGCCGTCCTCAATAAGGATTTCAGCAGGCTGAAGAGAGTTATTGTAATAAATTCTCGTATTTTTGATATGAATATCAGGCATGGGCGTCTATATGCTTAAAACGTACTTAAAACATGTACATCAACGGAAATTGAGAGCCGGGCAGGAAGAAAAAGCGAAAGCGGGCGTAAGGAAAAGTTTTCTGAACAGGTAAAAGAAGGAAAAATTGTAGCCTTTCAAAGGCTACCGAATAGTTACAAATCCTTTTTAGTGTAGTTTAATTTAGTTTGACATGCTCAGCCGTTGTAAGGTAGACGACGCTTTCGCAGATGTTGCAGCAGTGGTCTGCAATCCTTTCCAGGTAACGGATAAGGAAGAGCAAATAAGTGGCTTTTGAAATAATATTTGTGTCTTTGGCCATCATTTCTATTAACTCTACCCAGACTGAGTAAAAGAGTTTGTCAACCTCGTTGTCCCTGGCAGCTGTTGCTCTTGCAAGTTCAGGGTCCTGAGTCTCGAAAGCCTTGAGGGAATTTGTAATCATATCTGCCGCAATATCAGCCATTTTTCTCGTATCTATAAGAGGTTTAACGTGGCCGCCTTCGATTTTTTCAGGGATTTTGGCAATATTGACCGAAAGCCCCAGAATCCGCCGGAGGTCTGCTGCAATCTTGAGAGCTGACACGACAAGCCGGAGGTCGCTTGCCATGGGCTGCTGAAGTGCAAGCAGGTCGAAAATTGAAGTCTCGATTCCTTCCTCAAGCCTGTCCATTTTCGGCTCAAGGGCAAGCGTCTTTTTAGCAAGCTCAATGTCGAGATTTATAACCGCATCCATAGAATCGCTGAAGACAAACTCAGCCATTTCTCCGAGGGAAGATACGGACTCCCTCAGCAGGTCCAGCTGTGCCAGATATCGTTCTCGAGCCATTATAGATCACCCGAACCTGCCGGTAATGTAGTCTTCGGTACTCTGCTCTTTTGGATTATGGAAAATCTGCCTCGTCTGCCCGAACTCAATCAATTCCCCCATAAGGAAAAATCCGGTATAGTCTGAAACTCTGGCTGCTTGCTGCATATTATGAGTTACGATTACTATGGTATAATCTTTTTTAAGGTTCATGATGAGTTCTTCGATCCTTGACGTTGAAATCGGATCAAGAGCACTGCACGGCTCATCGAAAAGGATAATTTCCGGTTTCACTGCAAGCGTCCGGGCAATGCAAAGCCTCTGCTGCTGCCCCCCACTCAGGGAAAACGCAGTTGACTTTAGCCGGTCCGAGGTTTCATTCCAGAGAGCAGCCGAACGGAGGGCAAATTCAACAATACCATCAAGATCTTTCTTATTCACGCCATGTATGCGCGGCCCGTATGCAATATTGTCATAAATTGACATTGGAAAAGGGTTGGGCTTCTGGAAAACCATGCCCACGCGTTTCCGGAGCTCAACGACATCCACGCCTTTTTCGTAAATGTCCTCGCCCTCAATTGAGACTTTGCCTTCTACCCTGCAGTTCTTAATAAGGTCATTCATGCGGTTCAGGCAACGGATGAAAGTGGATTTTCCGCAGCCTGAAGGCCCTATAAGGGCGGTTACGCTGTTTTTGGGGATCTGCATGGAGATATTTTTAAGAGCCTGCTTTTCCCCATACCACAGATTCAGGTTTTCTACTTCTATCTGGGGCTGAGCTACGTTTTGAACAGCTTCAGTCATTTATGGACCTCAATTATCGTATAAATTTTGAAAAATTATTAAAAATTTGATCAGATTTGCAATTTTTTTCTGTAATGCCTGCGGATCAAAACCGCTATGGCATTCAAGCCCAGCACGATCATCAACAGGACAAGGGCAGTCCCGTACTGAAGGGGCCTGGTTTTGGCGATGTTCGTCCCCGACGTGGCCAGCACAAAGAGGTGGTAGGGCAGAGCCATAAACTGGGAATATATCGAGTCAGGCAGCCTCGGCAGGAAGTAGGCGGCACCCGTAAGAAGAATGGGAGCCGTTTCCCCTGCAACCCTTCCGATACTCAGAATTGAACCGGTGACTATTCCCGGGATAGCGGCCGGCAATACTACATGCCTTATGGTCTGCCATTTGCTTATCCCAAGCGCAAGAGAAGATTCCCGATACTCTTTAGGTACTGCAATCAGGGCTTCCTGGCTGGAACGGATGATCACAGGAATAATCAGAAAAGAAAGAGTGAGTGAAGCCGACAGTATAGAAGAACCGAAACCAAAGTACTTGACAAAAAGAGCCAGCCCGAAAAGCCCGAACACTACGGAAGGGGTTCCTGCAAGGTTGTTGATTGCCATTTCTATAAGCCAGGTGGTGCGCGTTTCTCCTGCATATTCGTTCAGGTAGACGGCAGCCATAACCCCCATGGGAAGAGCTACAGCCATCGAACCTATGATGAGGAGAACAGTGCCCACAATTGCCGGATAGATTCCACCCTGAGTCATCCTCATGCGTGGCATCTCAGTAAGGAATTCAACGCTGATCGCACTGTACCCGTTGTAAATAATATAGGCAAGGATAATGACCACAAACCCGGCTACCAGCATTGCTGAAAGGCCGAGCAGTGCAAAGGCGATTCTTTCACTTGTTCTCGCATTCAATCCCATACCCAGTCCACCCTGCACCCGAAAAGATTTATGATCGGTTTCATTTACTTTTGAACTTAATTCCATGCTCAGTCCACCTTGAACCGGTATCGTTTTTTGATCGAATCCGCAATCAGGTTAATCAGGAAAGTTATGATGAAAAGTACAGTTCCGACCGCAAAGAGGGCATGGAAGTGAGCGCTTCCCTGCGGAACCTCGCCCATTTCAAGTGCGATTGTGGCGGTCATCGTCCTTACAGGGCCCAGAATGCCTTCGGGAAAAGCAGGGATTACTGCAGTATTTCCGGTAACCATCATGAGAGTCATCGTCTCCCCTATAGCCCTCCCTATGCCGAGCATTACGGCAGCTGAAATTCCGGAAATGGCTGCAGGGACTATGACCTTGTACATGGTTTGCCATCTTGTAGCCCCCAGAGCAAGCGAACCCTGCTTGAGAGTGCTGGGGACCGAACTTATGGCATCTTCCGAAATAGTAATTATCGTAGGAAGAGCCATAATTCCGAGCATAATAGAACCTGTAAGAGCGGTTTGTCCGGTAGGCAGGTCAAAGGTTTTCTGCACAACCGGAACCAGAATTACAAGCCCGAAGAACCCGAATACGACAGAAGGAATCCCTGCCAGGATCTCGATGAAGGGTTTCAGGGCATCTGCAACCTTTGGGGGTGCAATCTCGGAGATATAAATCGCAGAAGCAATTCCCAGAGGCACTGCAAAAAGGATTGCTCCGGCAGTAACAATAAGAGAGCCGAAAAAGAGAGGCAATAGCCCGAACTGTCTGTTCACGGATGTAGGGTACCAGAATTTTCCCGTGAGAAAGTCCAGAAGGGACGTGTCTTTAAAGAGAAGTAAACTGTCCCTGAATAAAAAGAGGCATATAAGGAAAAGGATGACGACCGTAAGGGCGCTTACTGAAAAAAGCACCGACTCGATCGTTTTTTCCTTATAATTCCGGTTAAACATATTTTTCCCTTGAAATAACTTTTACAGTAACTGCTGATTTGCCTTTTATTACTGCTCTACCGGGAAGTACCCGACTTCAGTAACCAGGCTCTGTCCTGTCTCGCTCAGCACAAAGTCGACGAATTCCTTTGTGAGGCCAGAGGGTTCCCCATCGGTGTAGAAGTAGAGAGCTCTAGCAAGCGGGTATGCACCGCTGAGGATGTTTTCGGAGCTTGGAGCTTCAAAGCCGTTCCCGGCATCCAGGTTTAAGGCTTTTACGCTGTCATCGAGGTATGCAACACCGATGTAACCGATAGCATTGGCGTTCTGAGATACCTCACCCACAATTCCGCCTGTAGCAGGCTGAGTAAGGGCATCAGGCCGATACTCATCCCCGAGTAAAACTGCTTCCTTGAAGTATTCATAAGTTCCAGAACTGCTGTCCCTGGAAATAACTACAATCTTCTTGTCCTCTCCGCCAATATCCTTCCAGTTGCTGATGCTTCCGTTGTAGATGCCACGCAGCTGGTCAAAAGTGAGTTCAGAAACAGGGTTTTCAGGATTTACAATCACGGTAATACCATCATAAGCAATAGTAGTCTCCACCGGATTGATGCCGTTTGCTTTGGCAGCTTCGATTTCTTCAGCCTTCATTTCCCTGGATGCGGTAGCAATATCCACCTCACCGTCAATGAGAGCTGCAATTCCAACACCGGATCCGCCCCCGGTAACGGTTATGCTTTTCTCAGGATACTCAATCATAAACTCTTCAGCTTCAGCCTGGGCAAGAGGAAGAACTGTGTCCGAACCTTTCAGAAAAATGCCCTGTGCTTCGGCTGCAGGGGCTTCAGCTGCAGAAGTTCCCTCAGAAGAGGTTTCCTGAACTGAGGAAGACCCTTCACTATTTTCATTACCAGTACAACCAATTCCCAGAAACACAAGCCCGATAACCACTAAGGTCAGGACTGCGTAAGTTTTGAAGTTATTTACCATATCGCATGTACTCCTTAAATTAAATAATAATAAATTAACAATCTATATCCGTCTAAGAAGTTTCCAGAACAATTCATTATAAAATGAGAGAGATATATAAAGATTCGCCATATATAATGTATTGAAGTATATACAACCAGTATACATCAGTAAAACCATTTTACTATATAGTAGATATATAAAATACATAGCACCATAGCAAATAACCTTTAAAAGAACTGGCAGACAGCCGTAAGAATGCTAGAATTCTAACACTATAATACCATCAGGCTAATTCTTTCGCATCAATCTGCTACCCGGAAAGGAGAAAAAAGAGTGAGATACAGTTAATGGTTTTTTAAAACAATATAAATCATTGTCGGAGGAACAAACGAGCTGGCTGTCCCTGATTAATTAGTTGATCCATTCCGGGCCCAGGAAAGAATCTTTCTGTTTTTTCTCTCCCTGAGCCGCACATGGCTGGGGCCGGTCTGCCAGCCAGATACATAACAACTTGAAAGCCATTACCGCAATTAAGAGAAACAATACGTTGAATAAATGCCCCCGTTTCAGGAGAATACTTCCCTTAACCTCGGAAACCGCATTTTAATTTACCTGTAGACATAAGCGCCTCCTCCAGCTTGTCTGGCGACCCTGCAAAAAAAGAAAGAAAAAGCAAAAGAAGAGGAAAGGCGGTTTCCCTTGTCACTTTTACATGTTAGTCCCTTGCAGGCGTCACAAGTCGTTCCTACCTACTGGCTTGCTTCTCTCTATTCTTCTATTTCTTCTCTGTCTTTTAGGGAAAGACCGCTCTCCTTCGTCGAGCGGGACAGGAACGACATTATATGGCGAATAAGGTTGTATGGGTCAGAGGCATCTTTAATTTAGTCCTCTTGAGCTCAGTTCATTGCTAAAACCATCAAGTAGTCCGCTTGAACGAGCGAAAGCGAGTGAAACGGACCTCGTGCTGTTGCGATTACATCGCAACTCCCAGGAAATCTCCGATTTCCTGTGATCCCGAAGCGAAACTCGGGAATTAGAAATCAAACAGGGAACGCTGCTCTGCACGCCCATTCTCCGGACACTGGACTTTCTCTTCCCGGGCTTTTTCTTCCGGGACTTTCCCTTTGTTCTCCTTCTGAGAGGATCCTTTTTCTTTTTCCTGCTTTTTCACTTCAGGTTTCTTCACTTCGAAATCAAAGAGGCCTTTCTGCTTTGCATCAAAGTCAAGAGATGACATTTTGACTCCGAAGACTTCCAGGATACGTTCAACCGGAGGCAGGATCTGTTTCTTAACATAATAGTCGACATCTATAGGCACATTGTGTTCGCGGACATAGTCAGGATCCTCTGCCCGGTCTACAAAGAGGCCTTTTCCTGCAGTAATGACAAAGGGAATTCTTGTCCCTATCGAAGGCATGACCCCTGTCCGTTTTTTCAGGTTTTCTGCAACGGTCAGGTGAGGCTGCTTATTTTTATAGCTGTCCGTTTTTCGGGTAAGGGTCCGAGTAAGGACAAGTTTTTCGATAATCTCGGCATCTTTTCCCGGATCAAGGTTCCTGACATCACTGACCACCTTGCGGACATGCTCTACAGCCTGGTCAACGTCACCCTCTATGAGCACAAGTTGAAGGACCCTGTTAAGGGTGATTGAGGTCAGTTCGCACCAGTCCCTGCGCACGGTTTCCATGCCTTTGACCTTGATTTTGTCCTCCCAGCCTGAATTCCTGGGCTCAAAAAGCCAGAGAGCATAACGTTTCTTTGCGATGAGCAGGGCACGTTTTGCAACAGACTCAAACTCGAGTTCCATCGGATCCGGAAGAGAAGCAGAAACGATTTCTGAAATCCGGTTTCCTACAAGGCTGACCTCTTCAAGGGAAAGGTCCCCTTTTGCCCTGCAGTGCACAAAAACACTGTCCGTATCCCCGTAAGCAACTGAAAGTTCAACTATCCTGTCCTGAGGAGTAAGTTCCCCTGCTTCTTCAAGCAGTAAAGCTGCCGAGTTCCTGAGAACGATTTTTCCGATCCCGCTGTTGATAAGATCCCGGGTGTTGAGGATATTACTCCTTCCAAAACTGGTTACGGCGTTTGCAAGCGTCAGGCTGTAGAGCCTTGCCCGGGCATACCCAGAATAACCGTAAAAACTGTTCAGCAGGATTTTTATGGCGAGCTGGGTAGCATCAAGTACACGATACTCGTTTTCATCCGAGGTCCGCTTCATCCTTTTCTTTGTCTCTCCCCTCTTGTTAAGCAGGTCTTCAAGAATGGAAGGCACAATACCCCTGAATACCTCAGGAGGCACAAATTCTCCCCCAGAAGGTGGCTTGATAGTTTTCCCATCAGGCCGGTCCCGGGTCACAACAGTTGTGTAACACAGGTTGTGCGCCATCATGATGGTCGGGTAGAGCGACTTGTAGTCAAGGATCAGCACATTTTCCAGAAGCCCCTTCTTCGGTTCCAGGACTTCTCCGCCTTTCAGGTCCGAGCTCATATCGTACCTTTCAGCCGAAAGCTCATCCCCCGGTTTTGGAAGAATAACCCTGTCCTTCAGCCCGAATTCCCTGAGGAGCAGCGTCTCAACCATGGAAGTCTGGCCGCCGTCAACGATTTCCTGGAGCAGGCTCCCGCTCACCTGGGCAAGAGCAATGTATTTATCAAGGAGCCTCAGATCAAGGACAAGCTCAAGGGCAAGCTCGGAGTCCCTGCGGGCATAATCGACAAATTTCCGGAATTTTTCCCCCGAGTCATTCCAGTGTTCCTCCATTTCCATAGGAGCAACATCAAGTTTTTCCCGGCTCAGGAGTTCCTTTGAAACGGCTCTCAGGGTATACTGTTTCAGGCTGAAAGCCCTCCTTACAAGAGGAAGGGCATCGACAACAACTCTACCTTTCATTTCGGTCCGGGTAATAAGCCCGAATTTTCGATACCCTATCGGGCTTCCGTCCCTGCCAACAACCGGATTGATAAGTTCCCCTTTTGCAGCCAGGGCTTTGACCCTGTCCGTGATATATGGAATATCGAAGTCCTGGTGGTTATACCCTGCAACAATGTCAGGGTCATATTCGCAAATAATCTCGAAAAATTTATTCAACATCTCGGTTTCGTCCCTGCAGGGAAGGACATCCCCGTCCATGCCGTCAGCAGGTTTTGCCAGCAGGATAAGAGTCTTATGCCCTTTATACTCAGGCTCGAAAGAAAAGCTGATCATGATTATAGGCGAGACGTCCGGAGAAGGCATCCCCCCGTCAAGAGGAAGGCACTCGATATCAAAAGCCAGGTACTTCAGCGGGGCAATTGCAAGGCTTTCAACCCTCTTTAGCCCGGAGGCAAGGACTGCAGAATCACATGCAAAGTTTTCACAGCGGGAACTCCCTGCAGAACCTGCCCTTAAGTACCTGACAGGGTCAACCGGCTTTCCGTCTGCAGAAACCCAGACCATGCCTCCAAGGTCCCTGTCAATTAAAAAACGGTTTCTGAAAAGAATATCACTTTCGTAAACCTGCCAGTCTCCTTCGGCCCTCAAAACATCCCTGATTTTCAGAATCTCGTCCCTTATCTCAGGCACATCCTTCGGCAGGCGGGTGGTGATCCTGAGCATTTCCTTCTTTGTTTTCTGGTAGCCTACGGGCTCAAACTTTTCGACAATTTCGACCTTTTTGACCTGCTCAAAAGTGTCTTTTATAAGCCTTGCTACGGCGTGCAGGTCTCCAGAGGCCTTGAGATAAAAATAAGGCTCAAAATCCGGGACAAAGCAGCATACACTTTTTCCGTCCGCTCCCCTGCCGAAGAGACGGATGACAGGCCCGCTGTCATTAACGATTTCGTAATCTGCATCCAAGATCTGAAAATCCATAGGCAGGGTTTACAGCTTTAGATAGACATATAGCTTTTGTTGGGAGTAAAAATGCAAAAATAAATGAGAAATGTGGACTTTTTAAATCGTCATTCGAGATAGATATACTTCGAAAGAATCTGGTCCGGAATTACGCCGAAGATTAAAGCATGTAACAGGATTAAAGTGTGAAGCAGATTGAAAAGATAGAATAAAATGAAATTTAGATGATTAAACAGATTTTGAACCTGCCTAGTAAAAAGGAAAATCAGTAATCAAAGGAGCACCTGGAAAGGTGCCTGAACCTTTGATTCTTAGAGATTTATTTTTCTTGAAAGGAATAAAACTGAAAGAAGACCTAGAATTGGAGATATAACCCCAAATCCCGGAGATTTTTCAGCATCACCAGTCTGTCCTGCGGATTCATTCTCTATAGCTTCCGGATCCCTATCTTTGTAAAGAGGAGCAAGATCAACTTTAACTATTGTTGAGTTCTCGGCCGAATCCTGCACCCACGCTCCACCAGATCTTCCAGCACCTCCGGAGCTGACTGTGACCTCTTTGGCAGGATATATTGAAAAACCTCCGTCCTCGTGGGCTTCAGATGTTGTAAAGTACATATCGTCCATGAAGTAGGTCTTGTCATCCAGTTCTAGGGTTATGGAATTTTCATTGGAAAGTCTGATTGAGCTTTCAGAGGCTACGGTACATTCCATCTCGCCAAATTTGTCACCATTCTTAATAGTAGTGATATCGTCCTTGTCGATAAGCCAGGTGGCCATAAGTTTTACAAAGCTATCGGAGTTGCTCTTGAAAGCTTTATCCACATAGGTGACAAAGTAAATAACATCGGTTTTACCTGCAAAGTCGGCAGTTGCCACAAAAATTCCGTCATCGGCGTCATTGGTATTAACGTCAAGAACTTCCGACTCAAGTTCAACTCCATCTTTGGAGAGAGAAAGCCAGACCTTGCCCCCATCTACATCTAACTGGTTACATATAAGGCTGTAATTCTTACCAAGATCCCAGGACTCACCAACATTAAGGACTTTTTCCTCACCGGCACGTTGTTCGCATACAAGCGGAGTTATCTTCTGAGCATCCCCGCCGATAGCCACATAAAGCTTGCACATCCAGTGAAGGGCGGGATATGTTTCGACTTTCTGAACCTCGGAATAGTGATCGGATTTTACTCTGTATGTTTTATAGTAAGTAGTTGTTGAATATACGAGTTCGCCTTCATCGATCACATTGCTACCGGGAGAAGTGTCATTTATTGCAGCATGTGCAGATTCGTCTATGTTTTGATAGTAGAGGGTCTCGGAATACTTCAATGAATCTTCAGGCCCCTTAATGCTGAAATAAAACACGTTCCACAGGGAATTGTCCCAGAAGAGAGGCTCTCCAAGGCTGGTATTGAAGACCTCACCCCGAAGCTCATAAGTTTCACCAGGAGTACTGTAACTTTTGGCAGGATAGAAATAGTATCTTATTTTGGAGATCCTACCCGATCTTGGCATCAGGGCAGACGTTTTAATGTACATATCATCTGTAAAGTAGGTATCACCATCGATCTTGAGTTCCATTCTATTGGCATTTGACAATTTGATTAAGTTTTCAGAAGCTTCGGTACATTCCATCTCCCCGAATTTATCATCCATCTCAATGATCGTGACATTATCTTTGTCAATTAGCCAGGTATACTTAAGTCTTACAATACTGTCTGTTGCACTGTTGAAAACATTATCCACATAGGTTACAAAGTAAACCGCATCGTCCATATCAGCAAAGTCGCCTTTGGCCACAAAAGTCCTGGAATCGGCCGTATCCGTGCCAAGAATTTCCGATTCAAGTTCAACTCCCTCTTTGTAAAGGGAAAGCCAGACCTTGCCTCCATCGACATCAACCTGGTTACATATTAAACTGTAATTATTCCCAAGCTCCCAGGACTCACCGACCTTAAGAGTTTCTACAGCGCTAGAACCCTGCTCAATGACAAGAGGTGTGATCTTCCGGGCGTCTCCCTCAACTGCCACATATTTTTTACACATCCAGGGGATCAGGAAGTAGCTGTCAACTTCTGTAGCACCCCCTTTACTGCTTGCCTTATATTTTTTTGAGTAGGGAGCAGTAGAATAGACAAGTTCACCTTTGTCTATCACACAACCTGTACCGCCTATCTCAGGATTGTCGGAACCTTCTATGTTTTCATAATAAAGAAGCTCGGTGTATGAAGCCGCATTATTAATGTCACAATAAAGGGCACTCCAGTTTGCCCCGCTCCAGCAGAGATATCCACAATCATTGCTGGAATTAATAATCGGGCCCCGGGCTTCATTTGTAACCCAGGCTGCCGAACTTACGGAAACAATCGATACAAAAACCGCTGCGAGAAGTGTCGCAACCGTAAGAATATGAAATTTAGTTTTCATGAACAGCTCCTCAGAATTTGAAAGAAATTTAGATCTGTGTTCCCTCGAACTCAATGAATAACTCAATCGGGATCGTAAAACTGAATAAAGGGTTAATTCATATAAATTTGTCTATTTTTAACACATAATATTACATTAAAAAATTTAATAATTATTAATTTTTATTATTTCATATGTTAGTAACAATATTAACAAGGATTAAGAAAAAAAGTAACAATTATAAAGAATGATCCAGAGATTTAGTGAAAAATAAAAAGGAAAGCGAATATTCACAAAATAGTAATAAATCAGAGAAAAATCGTAATATTCAAATGAAAGAATCCTCTGGTCCATCATACCTGGTACTTTCATTTAAGAAAATACTGGAAAATACTGTAAATAAAAAATATTCCCAAAAAAACGCAATTAATAGCCGGAAAGTTAGAAGAGAAAGGAAAAGAAATAGAACTAAAATATCCAGGAAATTTTAATTTTTACCCATTTAAAAGGGATTTTTGAGAAAAGAATGCCCACCTGATTAAGCAAAATAGTAAAAATTGATTAGCACATTATAACAAAATAGTAATATTTTATTATAGATATAAGCATTGATTTCATACTAAATGCTATAAAAATAGATAAATTTATAAGCAATTTTTACATTAAGTACATTTTGAGAAATAAAAGAATATATTAGTTAAAAAATTTGGCAAACTGGAGACCAAAGGTCCAGAAACGTAACTTCACTATTCATAAGTCCACCAACTACGCGACAGGATCTGAAAACCCTTTGTTAATTATTTCTGTATGTAAGGATAGAATAAAAAATCGGAAGGTGTGGGAAAAATGAGAAAAAGAACGGCTTTACTGCTCAAGCTGCTGAGCTCACGGGAATTTTCAGGATACATAGCTAATTTTCAAATTGAGGACCTGAATGTGCGGATAGGAAATCACAGTTTGATGCTTCGGAGATGAAAAAAATGAAATTAAAAATTATCACGGTCTTACTTGCAATTTCAATAATCTTCTCAGGGTGTGTATCCCAAAGTGCGGAAAATACCGATGTTGCGGAGGAAGAAACAACAGATCTAAAACAGGAAGTGACAGTTCCAGTCGGGGACAGGGAACTGTTTCTGGACCCACTTCTCGGCACTTCAACCTCCTGGCATACTCGTCCATTAATTTTTGACACTTTACTGGTATCGGATAGAGAAGGAATTCATCCGGCCCTTGCGTCTTCGGTTGAAAGGACAGAAGACGGCAAAACATGGATATTCCACCTGCTCGAGGGAGTAAAATTCCACGATGGAACTCCTTTTGACGCATATACCGCGAGTTACTCCCTTAATAAATCCTTTGGGGAATCTACCAGCAGGTACGGTCTTACGGTGGAATCCATAGAAGTAGTGGACAATTATACACTGAATGTCACTCTGGGTAAACCCTTTGGACCCTTCCTTGATGAAGTAGCTGCTGCCTGGATGGTCTGCCCCAATTGCTATGACAGTGAAGGGAAATTTAAAGAAGCAATCGGTACAGGTGCATTTATTCTTGAAAAATATTCCAAAGAAGAAATCACCCTTAGAGCAAATCCCGACTACTGGGGAGGGGCCCCAAAAATCCAGGAAATAACTGTTAAAGCTATTCCGGATGCAAGCACTCAGGTAATAGCATTCGAAGCAGGAGAACTGGATGTTGTCGGGGCAGACATCTCCGGAATAGGACTATCAGACGTTAAGAGACTTGGGGAAGACCCGAGATTTGAGATATATACAAGGCCTGATGCCCAGATTGACATAATCGGGTTCAATGTGGAAAGTGAATTTTTCAGTGACAAGAGAATAAGAGAAGCCGTAAACTATGGAATTGACAGGCAGGAACTGATTGATTCAGTCCTTGAAGGATATGGCGTTCCGGCCGTAGGCCCTATAGGTTACGATGATTCAATCCCGTGGACGAATACCGAAATTGAGGGATATGACTATGACCCTGAAACAGCCGCAGAACTTTTAAAAGAAGCGGGATGGGAAGATAAGGACGGAGACGGGATTGTAGAAAAGGACGGAAAAACCTTCGAAATAAACCTTATTGATGCGAATACCAGGCCCTATTACAGAGCCATGACAGAGGTCATTCAGGCCCAGCTTTCAAAAATCGGGATAAAGGTTAACATAAGGGTACTTGAACGCGGGGCTTACCAGACTGCATTAAAGGGAAAAGACTTTGATATGGCTACGATCCCAAACTACGGAAAGAGAGAAACCGACCCGTATCCCTACCTGTTTATGTTCTTCTGCTCAAGGGGCACATACCCGATCCTGAATAACGAGACCTACAACGGACTCTATTACAGGTCACTGAGCACTGTTGACCCCGAGCAGAGGGCAGTTCTCTATGACCAGATGCAGGAGGTAATCATGGACGAGTGTGTCTGTGCTTTCCTGATGCATCCGGTGAAAGTAGGTGTTGCAGAGAAGGAACTCAAGAATTTCGAGTTAAGGCACGGTTTTGATGGATTCATCCCCTTCAAAAAAGCGTACTTCAGCGAGGAGTAAACCATGAAAATCGGAGGGGTGTTAGCAGTTTACGGCCCAAGCCGGGGCTTGATGCTTAAAACATACAGCAGTGCGATTGAAAACCTGAATAAAAAGGGATTTGAAGTTACAGCAAGGTTTGAAAACTTTCTCAATGAGGATGCCCCCCCGGGGGTGCCTCAGGCCCTTATGGAATGGTTTGAAAAGGAAGCCGATGCAGTCCTGGTCAGTTTCCCCCCTGATTATGAAGGGGTTTTTGCGGATATAGAGGAGTTGAAAAAGCGCACATCAAAACCTATAATCCCCCTCTCCCCAATGTGCGCCGCCCTTGGCACCGTCTCCCCCCAGCATTTGAAGGTCTTCTGGGATTACCAGAATTATGGCGGCCCGGAAAATATAGAGAATCTGATCCTTTATGCCGGAAAGCTGGCCGGGAAAATCAATCACGAGGTAAATCCTCCGGTTGAGGTCCCCTCTTCAGGCATATACCACCCGGATGCAGGAGAGATTTTCACAGACCTTGAAAGTTACCTTGAATGGTATTCGGAAAACGGGAAAAGCATGCTCAAGACCGTAGGGCTTCTTTTCCCCAACCTGTACTATATGGAGGACTCCATGGGAGTCTTTGACGCCCTTATCCGAAAACTGGAAGAAAAAAACTTTGGGGTGATTGCCGCCATCCAGGACAAATGGTCTCCCGGAGGAAGCTCGGACGAGATTATCCGGAAATACTTTATGAAGGACGGGAAAGTCCTGGTTGATGCAGCAGTCATTTATGCCGCATTTTTCCTCAACCTTACGGGTGGGAGGGGCAGAAGCATAGGCCAGGAAAAAACAAACATCCTCAAAGAACTAAACGTCCCATGCTTGAAAATGATTCATTCTTCCCAGACCCCCGAAGAATGGAAAGCAAACCCGGAAGGGCTTAGCATCTCCCAGATTATAATCAGTGTTGCACTGCCCGAATTTGACGGGCTTGCAGAACCGACCATAATAGGTACTGCCGAAAAAAAGATTGACCCTGTGACCGGAGCAGAGGTTCAGGACCCCGTACCCATTGATGACCAGATAGATTTCCTCATTCGCAGGGTAGGAAAATGGATCGAACTCGGGAGAAAACCAAATTCCGAAAAAAAGGTCGCAATAATCTTACACAATTCCCCCTGCAAGAGCGGAGTGGAGGCGACGGTAGGAGCGGGGTTTGGGCTTGACACCCTGGAAAGCGTCTCAATTATCCTGAAAAGGCTCAAAGAGGAAGGATATTCCCTCAACTGGGTCCCGGAAAATGGAAAAGAGCTTATCGATACTATCCTTGAGAAAAAAGCCATAAGTGAATTCCGATGGACTCCCCTGAGCGAAATAATCAAGCATGGAGGAGCTGCTGGCTTTGTTCCCCTTGAGACATATAAAAAGTGGCTCTATGAACTTCCCGAGGATGCAAGGAATAAAGTCTTTGAAGGCTGGGGCAACCCCTTTGAACAGGGCGTTGAAAAGCTCGACAGAGTGGACAAGCTGAGTCTTGCCCTCCATAAGAACAGTATCACAATCCCAGGGCTTGATCTCGGGAATGTCTTTATCGGGCTGCAGCCCAAGAGGGGATGCGCAGGAGCCCAATGTGACGGGACCGTTTGCAAGATCCTGCACGACCCGGACATCACCCCCCCGCACCAGTACCTTGCCTACTACAAATGGATAGAAAAGGAGTTCGGGGCTGACGTCATGGTTCACGTGGGCACACACGGGAATATCGAGCTCCTGCCCGGAAAAACGGTAGCCCAGTCGTCCTCCTGCTTCTCCCAGATATGTGTGGGGAGCATGCCCCACCTGTACATATACGTTTCAAGCAACCCAATGGAAGGGTCCATCGCCAAAAGGAGAGGGCTCGCGGTAATTGTGGACCACCTCCACCCCGTGATGGCTGCCGCAGAGACCTATGGGGTGCTGGAAGAACTGGAAGAACCCCTTGAGGAATACAAAAGGGCCATGCTAACAAAAGACCTCGGAAGGGCAAAAGTACTGCAGGAAATAATCACGGAAAAAGCTGCAGAAGCCAATTTCCCCAGGTTGATCAGTGATTTCGAAACTTTTGAAGACTATATGGAATACCTGCACGGCCAGATGGATATGGTCAGGGAAACCATGATACGGGACGGGCTCCACATCCTTGGGGAGGCACCGGAAGGAGAAGCCCTGGTTGACATGCTCGTTTCAATCCTGCGGTTTGACCAGGGAAATGCTCCGTCTATCAGGAGGGGAATCCTGGAAGCCATAGGGCTTGACTATGACAGCATACTGGACGACCCCACTGCGTTCATCCAGGAATTCGGCATGACAGGAAGCAAACTCCTGGACACCTGCACGGAGATTGCCAGGGGAATTATGACAGAAGTCCTTGAAAGGGACTTAACTTCCGAGGAAGAAATTTTCGAAATCTCAAAATGGGAGATCTCTGCCGCTACAGAGCAGAGCCTCGAGTTCCATCCCTCCGGTCTTGAAAAGATTGTCAAATCGGTCAGGCTGGCAGAAGACCTCCTCCCGAAAATTAACCAGACCCCGGATGAGGTTAACAATCTCCTGCGCGGGTTTAACGCCGAACATATAGAAGCTGGCGCCTCAGGGGCTCTTGCCCGCGGTAAAATAGAAATTTTGCCAACGGGCAGGAATTTCTATGCCATTGACCCCTGGAAAATTCCGACTCCAGCCGCCTGGAAGGTGGGTGTGAAACTGGCAGAGAAATTCTTCCATAAGTACCTGCATGAAAACGAGGGCTACCCGGAAAATGTGGGTTTTGTTTTCAGGTTCTTTGATACCTTCAGGGCAGACGGGGAACTTCTCTCCCAGATCCTCTATACCCTCGGGGTACGTGTGGAATGGGACGGGGCAAGGGTCAAAGGCTTAAAAGTAATTCCCCTGAGCGAACTTAAACGGCCGAGGATTGACTGTACCATACAGCTCTCAAGCATGCTCAGAGACGGGATGCCCCGGGCCTTTGAGCTTGTGGACGAAGCCGTGAGTATGGTTGCTTTCCTGGACGAGCCCGAAGAAATGAACTTTGTCAAAAAACATGCCCTTGAGAGGATGAAAGAGCTTGAAGCCGAGGGAACGGATAAAAAACTCAGCCCTGAAAGGCTTGCTACCCTGAGGGTCTTCACCACTCAACCGGGAACCTATGACTACGGGGTAAATACGGCAGTTGCCGCTTCGGCCTGGGAAACCGACGAAGACCTGGCAAGCATATTCACAAAATTCTGCGGTTATGCATATGGAAAGGGGGTGTACGGGCAGGCTGCCCGAAATGAGCTGGAATCAAACCTGAAACGGATCACAGTCACCTATGACAAATGGGATTCCGATGAATACGATATCCTGGAGTGCTGCCATATTTACGGCAGCCACGGCGGGTTTACCGTAGCGGCCAGGACACTCTCCGGAAACAATGTGGATGTATATTTTGCAGATACCCACGACCCTGACAGGCCCCGGATAAGAGATATGAAGGACGAACTTGAACGGGTTGCAAGAACCAGGCTCCTGAACCCGAAATGGATCGAAGGGAAAAAACGCCACGGGTACAAGGGAGCTACGGTTATCTCGGACAGAGTCTACCATATGTACGGCTGGCAGGCCACAACAAAGCTTGTCGGGGACTGGGTCTTTGACGAAATCGCCGAGACCTTTGTCCTCGACGACGAAATGAGAAAGTGGTTTGAGGAAAACAACCTCTATGCCCTCGAAAGCATGTCCAGGCGCCTTCTCGAAGCTGAACACCGCAAGCTGTGGAATGCAGACCCTGAAATTCTCAAAGAGCTCAAAGAAAAATACCTCGAAATCGAGAGCTGGATGGAAGAAAAAATGAGCGATATCGAGGGGGAATTCCAGGGCGGTGCAACCAGTATCGTAAAAGTTAACGCAAATGAAAGGACGTGAACGCCGGGGACCCGGGAGTTTAGCTATTCTGATTTTGGGTATCTGCGAGGCATGAAATGTACGCAATAAAAACAGAAAAACTCACCAAAAAATATGACGAGTCAATAGTTGTTAACCAGCTCGAGCTCAGCATAAGAAAAGGTGAGATTTTCGGTTTGCTTGGCCCCAACGGGGCCGGGAAAACCACCACCATAAAAATCCTGGCCACATTGCTCAAACCGACTTCAGGCTCTGCGGAGGTCTGGGGCTACAATGTATTAAAAGAGCAGGATGTGGTCAGGAAATCAATCGGGATTGTTTTTCAAAGCCCGAGTCTCGATTTCGAACTGACCGGCAGGGAAAATCTTGACTTTCATTCCAGGATATATAACCTGGACCGGGAGGTGAGGAAAAAAAGAATTGAAGAAGTCCTCGAGCTTGTGGAATTGAGCGATAAAGCCGACACTCTCGTGAAACATTATTCAGGGGGGATGCAGCGGAGGCTTGAAATTGCCCGGGGCCTGATGCATTATCCCAATGTTTTGTTCCTGGACGAGCCCACGCTGGGGCTGGATGCCCAGACAAGGCGAAGAGTCTGGGAGTATATTAAAAAGCTCAATGCCAGCGAACGGATAACAGTTGTTTTAACAACCCATTATATGGACGAAGCCGAACAGCTCTGCGACCGGATCGCGATAATTGACCATGGGGAAATTATTGCTCTCGATACTCCTGAGAATTTGAAGACGTCCATTGCCAGGGACATCATCTCCTTGCAGGTCGCAGACCGAAAAAAATTCCTGGAAGTTTTGAAAAGTTCTGATTTTGCCGCTGAAATAACATTTAATGAACTGGTGGAAGAGTCGGTCTACCTGGGTGTAGAGAACGGGGAAAAAATGATCCCGAGAATAATGGAGCTTGCCAGTAAACAGGGAATTTTTGTGAACTCAATGGGATTGCACAGGCCAACGTTGGAAGACGTGTTTTTGCATTTCACAGGAAAAATGATCAGGAAAGAAGAAACCGGAAAAATGTACCACATGCAAAGAATGCTACGGACAAGGATGAGGAATTAAGATGCCATTAAACCTTACCGCGATATATACGATCTGGCTCAGGGAAATGATCCGGTTTTTCAGGGCAAAAAGCAGGGTTATTGCCTCATTCTCAATGCCTGTCTTCTTCCTGGTGTTTCTGGGACTCGGCTTTAACTCGTCTTTTAAGTTTTCCGGTTTGTCCCCTGGAATTGACTATATAGATTTTCTTGCCCCCGGAATTATTGGAATGGCTTTATTATTTGATTCCCTGAGCAGCGGACTCTCCGTACTTATGGACAAACAGTTCGGGTTCTTAAAAGAGATAATGGTCGCCCCAGTAGACAGGCTTTCAATCGTAATCGGGAAAACCCTCGGAGGGACGACGACCGCCCTTATTCAGGGTTTGATAATCCTTATAGTAGCGTCCCTGATCGGGTTTGAGGTAAAAGGGATTTCCGGACTGCTGTCGTCCCTGGTATTTATGGTCCTGATTTCGGTCTCTTTTGTCGGGATAGGCCTGATATTCGCTTCAAAAATGGACGACATGCACGGCTTCCAGTTAATTACGAGACTTGTTGCATTTCCGGTTTTTCTGCTTTCAGGCGCTTTTTTTCCTTCTACAAACCTGCCTACCTGGCTCCGCTACCTGCACTACGTTAATCCGCTGAGCTACGGTGTGGACGGGCTGAGGTTTTGCCTGATAGGGACTTCGCAATTCCCCCCGATTCAGGATTTATTCGTACTCCTGGGTTTTTGCATTTTCATGATGGTTTCGGGGACATATTTTTTCAGCATTGTCGAGGTGGACTGATAATAGAGCGAACCAAACACACAACATAAACACCAGCGGACAGAACAGCAGTAACACGAAAGAGTAACATGGGAAAGAAGAATAAAAAATGCAAAAGTTTGGAAGCTTTTTGAAGTGATAAGATGCTGAAATTCATTTTGAAAAGAATGGTTCTGATGTTCATCGTTATTCTTGGTGTGACAATGCTGACTTTTTTGATAATGCATTTTACGCCCGGAGACCCGGCTGAGATGATTGCCCTCGCCCGGCACGGGGCAGAGAGCCTGACCCCGGAAAATATTGAACGGATAAGGGTAGAAGAAGGCCTGGATGCCCCGGTCCATATTCAGTATATCAGGTGGCTGCAGCACTTACTCCATGGGGACCTGGGCTGCAGCCTGATAAACGGAGAACCGGTCTTATCAGAGATCTTGGATAGGTTCCCGGCGACGCTTAAGCTTGCAGTTGCCAGTATGTTTATAGCCCTGATAATAGCAATCCCGCTCGGAATTATCACTGCGAGCAAGCAGTATTCTCTATTTGACAATCTTAGCATGATGGGGGCAATGGTCGGCGTATCCATGCCGGGTTTCTGGTTTGCTTTACTGCTTATCCACCTCTTTGCCTTACATCTTGGCTGGTTTCCGGTTTGCGGGTCCGGGAGCTTTGAGCATATTGTACTCCCGGCTCTGACGCTCGGGACCGGGATGGCAGCCGTCCTTACAAGGTTCACACGCTCGAATATGCTTGATGCGCTCAGGCAGGATTATATAAGGACCGCAAGAGCGAAAGGGTTGACAGAAAAACTCATTACCGTAAAACATGCCCTGAAAAATGCCCTTATTCCGGTTATAACAGTTATAGGCATCCAATTCGGCAGGATTCTCGAAGGATCGGTTATAGTTGAAACGATCTTTGCCTGGCCAGGGATAGGAAAACTCCTTGTGGATTCGATATATTCGCGCGATTTTGCAATGATCCAGGGCGGCGTGTTGTTTGTGGCAATCATATTCGTTCTCGTCAATCTTTTTGTGGACATATCATATACCTGCCTGGACCCGAGGATACGGTACGAAGAGAGTAGATAAACAACGCCTGAAAGTAACAAAACCTGAAAGCATGCACGCGATGGCAGAGCCTGCATATTTAAAAAATCCAGAACTCAAAAAAATCAAAAAACTCAGGAAAGAGGCCAGTAATTTGAAATCAGCTAAAAAGTTGACCTTCCAGCGGCTAAAGAAAAATAAAATTGCAATGTTTGGCCTGACAATGATCATACTCCTTTTATTTATCGCAGTCTTTGCACCATGGATTGCTCCCCATGACCCGATAGAGCCAAACCTTGGAAAGCGTTTTCTATCCCCTTGCAAAGAATATCCCATGGGAACCGATGACCTCGGCAGGTGTGTGCTGAGCAGGATCATATACGGCGCCAGAGTCTCCCTGCAGGTGAGCATGACTGTGGTTGGAATAATAGCAGTTATCGGAGTAACGCTGGGTTTGATTTCCGGGTACTTCGGAGGGACTCTGGATGAACTGATTATGAGATTTGTAGATATCGTCCTGGCATTTCCGGGGATTATACTGGCTATGGCAGTCGCAGGCGCCCTCGGGCCCGGCCTGTTCAATGTGATGCTTGCCCTGGCCCTGGTGTCCTGGACCGGCTTTGCCAGGGTTGTCCGCAGCTCGGTAATGGCTGTAAAAGAAAAGGAGTTTGTAGAGTCTGCAAGAGCCCTCGGCTGCAGTGACATGTATATCATGACCCGCCACATCCTGCCAAATGTGATAACCCCTGTGCTTGTGCTGGCTACACTTGACATGGGGTTTATCATCCTGGCAGCGTCCAGCTTGAGTTTCCTGGGGCTGGGAGCGCAGCCTCCAATCCCTGATTGGGGGTCCATGCTAAACAACGGAAGGGCTTTCATGCGAACTGCCCCCTTCCTGACGATCTTTCCCGGCATAGCTATTACGACAGCAGTAATGGCATTCAATTTCCTGGGTGACGGGCTGAGAGATGCCTTGGATCCCCGACCGCAGAGGGAGTTGAAAAAATGACATTGTTGAGCATACGGGACCTGAGAACCTATTTTTATACCGAAGACGGCGTGGTCAGGGCAGTAAACGGTATTAACCTGGATCTTGAAGAAGGAGAAACCCTAGGAATAATAGGAGAGACCGGATGCGGGAAAACCATGCTGGGGTTATCAATACTGCGTTTGCTTTCTGAAAATACAAAAGTAGAGGGGCAGGTCTTTTACAGGGGAACCGACCTGGTCCGGCTCAGCAAGGCTCAAATGCGAAAGATAAGGGGAAAAGAAATAAGCATGATCTTTCAGAATTCCCTTTCTTCCATGAACCCTGTACTCACCGTGGGAACGCAGCTTGCCGAACCCGTAGAAATGCACCAGCACATGAAAAGGCAGGCTGCAAAACGAAGGGTCATCGAGATGTTAAAAGCCGTAAAAATACCCTCGCCTTCCGAGAGGGCAGCAGAGTATCCACATGAGTTCAGCGGAGGAATGAGGCAAAGAGCAATGATTGCAATGGGATTGGCCTGCACTCCCTCTCTTATCATCGCCGATGAGCCAACCACAGGGCTCGACGTTACAATCCAGGCCCAGATAATTGAATTGATGAAGGAAGTGCTGGAGCATTCGGGAGCATCCATGCTCCTGATCACGCACGACCTTGGAGTTGCTTCCGAGCTGTGCAATTCCATCGCCGTGATGTATGCAGGAGAGATCATAGAATATGCCGGTGTAATAGACCTGTTCAAAAACCCCGGACATCCCTACACACGTGGCTTTTTTGATTCCCTTCCGAACAGGGGGCTGAAACCCATGCCCGGTACATGCCCGAGTATGATAAACCTCCCGGCTGGCTGCAAGTTCCATCCGAGATGTCCGCATGCGAGCAGCCGGTGTGAAAAAGAAAAACCGGATATGCTGAAAGTAGGGGAAAAACACTATGTGAGGTGCTTTTTGCATGATTGAGGTTAACGGCTTACAAAAGCACTTTTCATCAGGCCTGTTTTGCAAAAAGCACGTAAAAGCCGTTGACGGGATTGATTTCAGAATTGAAAAAGGAGAGACTTTCGGGCTGGTCGGGGAAAGCGGGTGCGGAAAAACGACTGTAGGCAGGCTAATTGCAGGGCTTATTGAACCTAGCTCCGGAAAAGTGAAATTTGACAATAAAAATTTATTTGAACTGAATAAAAAGGACATGAAAAAACTCAGGCCAAGGCTGCAGATTATATTTCAGAACCCCTATGCGGCCCTGAACCCGAGAATGCTTATCGGGGAGTCCATAGCAGAACCTCTCAAACTCTACAAAACTGTCAGTAAGGAAAAAAGGAACGAAACGGTCATGGAAATGATAGAAATGGTGGGACTAAATCCCGAACATCTGAACCGGTATCCTCATGAACTGAGCGGAGGACAGAACCAGCGAGCCGTGATCGCAAGGATCCTGGCAATCAACCCCGAATTTATCGTAGCTGATGAGCCGACTTCATCCCTGGATGTGAATGTGCAGGCACAGATACTGAACCTGCTCAGAGATGTGAATAAGAAATTTGGCCTGACATGTTTATTTATCTCCCATGACCTGGAAGTGATAAAACTCATTACAGACAGAGTTGCTGTCATGTACCTTGGAAAACTGGTGGAGATCGGGAAAACGGATGAAATATTCAGGGAAGCAAAACACCCCTATACAAAGGCCTTATTGTCTGCAATACCTGTTGCTGACCCCGAAGTGAAAAGGGAGAAAATTATCCTTCAGGGAGAGATCCCAAATCCCATAAACCCACCCTCCGGATGCAGATTCCACACCAGATGCCAGTACAAAAAAGAAATATGCAAAATTGAAGAACCTCTCCTAATCGGAGAAGTGCACAAAGTAGCATGTCATAGAGCTGATGAAATACCAGGATTTTAAAGAGTCAAACTTTTCCTGAAAAAATATATAGTCGTGTAAATTTCCAAAAACTCACATCGAAAAGCTGCTAAACTCTGGCTTAATATCGAACGGAGCCGAAACTCGAACGGCGTCAACTATTGAATCTGCTTTCAAATCTTCCAGTGCCAGATACTTTGCTCCAAGGGCATTCGAAATTTCCTGAGCAAGCCCGAATTTTATCATGCTGCTTTCCGTGTCGATTACAGCAGATTGTATGCCTTGATCTCTGAACAAAGAGGCTATTGTTTTTGTTTCCTGAAGAGGGGACTCTCCGTTCATACTGACATTTGCCCTGCCATCAGAGATAAGGACCATAAAGGGGCAGGTGTCAGGATCACGCCGGAGTTCGGTTTTTATTACCTCGTAGCTTTTCGCAAGGCCCCGGGAAAGAGGCGTCTTCCCACCCGTGGGCATTTCCTGCAAATACTTTTGAGCCAGTTCTACACTGGAAGTGGGAGGCAACAGCAGTTCGGCACTATCTCCTTTAAAAGCGATAAGCCCCACTTTGTCGCGTTTCTGGTAAGCGTCCATAAGCATTGAAAGGACTGCTCCTTTGGATGCAACCATGCGCTGCCGGGCTCCCATCGAGCCGCTCGCATCAACCACAAAGAGCACAAGGTTGCCGATCTTTTTCTCCCGGATTTTTTCCCTGAAATCGGACTCATGAATTGCTACGGAATTGCCGTTCTTCTCCCGCGTAAGCTGGAAGGGAGCAGCAGCCCTCAGAGTGGCATCAAAAGCAAGGTCAGTGGTTTTTTCATGAGGAATTGAACTTTTTATATACCTGCCTTTTTTAGACCGGGTCAGGGTCTTGCTGCGCCTGCCCGAACCATTCCGCTGGTCCCTGCGAAATTCTGGAGATAATTGTTTTACCAGGTAGCTCTCCCCGATTTCAAAAGTCGTTTCCGAAGAAGCATCCGGTTGCTCCGAATTTTGGGCTTCGGACTCTTCCGGGGGATGCCCTTCAGCCTGCCTCTGCTGCTGATCCGGGTTTTCGTGCTGCTCCTTATTTTGATGCTCGTGTTTTTCTTTTTCTTTCTCTTCCTCGTTTTTCGGTTTTTCTTCCTGGTTTTCAGGTTTTTCCTTTTGCTTTTCCTTCTGTTTTTCCTTCTGCTTTTCTTTATGTTTTTCAATGCTGTCGTCCAGTTTATCCTGTTTTTCTGGCTGGTTATCAAAAGGCTTTCTGCGCATGCGGTGAGAAAGGGTAAGCCCTGCAGCCTCCCGGACATCGTCCTCGGTTACTTCAGTCCTCCCGTAAAAAGATGCAAGCGTAATTGAGGTCTTCATCATTGTGAGGTCCGCCCTGTGCCCGTCCACCCCCATGTCGATACAGATCTGGCTTATCAGTTCAAGCATGTCATCGGAAATCCTGACCTCGGGAAGCAGCTGCTTTGCATTGAGGATCTGCCTGCAAAGCTCGGTTTCGGCAGCCTTCCAGTTTGCTGCAAAAGCCTCGGGGTCTGCCTCATAGCTGAGCCTGTATTTTATGAGTTCAACTCTCCGGGACACGTCACTGATACCCTTTATGTCCACACATAAACCGAACCGGTCCAGGAGCTGAGGCCGCAGTTCCCCTTCTTCCGGATTCATGGTGCCTACAAGTACAAAGTTCGCAGGATGGGTGTAGGAGATCCCCTCCCTTTCAATAGTGTTTACCCCCATTGCTGCAGAGTCAAGGAGCACATCTACAAGGTGGTCGTCGAGAAGGTTGATCTCGTCCACATACAGGATGCCCCTGTGAGCCATTGCAAGCACTCCCGGCTCAAAACGCTTTTCCCCTGTTTTGATGGCGTGTTCGATATCAAGGGTCCCGACAACCCGGTCTTCGGTGGCACTTACAGGCAGGTCTACAACCTTCATTTTTACCGGGGAAATTTTCAGGGCCCCTGCATTTAGTTTTCCAAGGCATTCCTCACACAGCTCGTTTGTATGCCTGGGGTCGCATTTGAACTTGCAGCCTTCAACCACCTCGATTTCGGGCAGGAGATTGGCAAGCGCCCGGACGGCTGTCGATTTGGCAGTGCCTTTTTCTCCCCTGATCAGAACCCCTCCCACTTTAGGGTTGATGAGATTTAAGACCAGGGCTTTTTTCATTTTTTCCTGCCCGACTATAGCGGTAAAAGGGTAGCTTATAATGTTGTGGTTCCTCATGGTTTAGCCTCAATAAGTATTCAAATTCCGACCAGGTATTCTTCAATACTTATAACAGGTATGGATACGGGAGTGGTTGAAGGGAGAATGGACTCCACGTTTTCTACCTTATTCATGTAAGGGTAAAAGGTCACGTAGAGGTTACCCGAGGTCTTCTTTTCAAACCGCCCGATCCAGATATCTTCCGATACATTAATGTCCGAACCGGACCAGACCTCATGCTTATTTTCAAGCCTGAGTTTCGGGTAGGTCTCAACAACGGTAAGCTCTCCGACCTCCTCCCCGTAATTCAGTTTCAGCGGGCTGTCAGAGAAATGCAGAAGATATTTCAGACTGACAGCAGAGAGATCTCCCCCCTGTATGACGCTGTCAACATATACCGAAAAGAGGGGCACTTCAACCCCATTCAGTTCCTTTGTGTAAAGAAGGGTATGGGTACCCAGGTCTGCCGACTTGCCGGGAGAGATTATGCTTGAATAAACCGGGAGATTGTTCCTGAAAACCGTCAGGCAGGCATTATCCGAATCCAGATCGGTGACCTTCAGGGCATACCCTTCTTTCAGGTCATATTCTTCATCCGGACGGAGGATTTTCTCGTCTTCGTCCAGAAGGAGATTTACAATTCCCCTGTCACTGCCGAGATACGCATATTCTTTACCATTCCAGCCAAGCACGGAATATCCTTCATTAAACCAGTCTTCTCCGTAGTCCCCCATTTCCGGGTTTTTATACGCGATCTTAACAGGCAGGGACTCGTAAACCAGGCCCCCTTCGGGAATCCAGTCATTTCCGGAATCAAGGGAAAGTTCAAGGCTTTCCGTACTGAGATCATACTCGGGGTCGTAAAAAAGAATGCCAAAAGAATCGGCTGTCCAGAAACAGGAGTCTGGAGAAGAATCCGAACGGTTTACAGCCAGGGAAGTGCCCCTGATCTTATACGATTTGATCGTATCCTGAGTCATGTTGTAAGAACATGCCCGATACACATTATCGGCAACCCGGAAATCGATCAGGTTGTCAAGGATGGTTGAATAATCCCCTAACTGCAGCCTGATAGGCACGCTGTTTTTCAGCTCAATATATTTGCTCGTAATAGCAGTGACTTCGAACTTGCCGTATTCATCCCCTACTTCAAGCTTAAGAGGCGTATCCGAATACTGGTTTACGCTCGTAAGGCGCACAACGGGGTCCTTACTATCAAGAACTTTATCCAGGGTCCCTTCCAGGATCACATATTCCGTGCCTTCTATCCTTGTCTTGAAGTTAAATTTTGAGCCCTCTTCTACGGATTCCGTAGTAACCGGGACGGAATTTTTCTGAAACTCAAGCAGGGCATAGTCCCCATTTATCCCCTGAAGCACCAGTTTATAACCGTTCCCGAGATCAAAGTCATTCCCTTTTTGGAGATCCCGGCTTCCATAGCTCACCAGGCTTTCACTGAGCAAACCGTCCTCAAGGACCCTGTATTTCTTCCCGAAAAAGGCAGTTGAGCCGGAGCTGATTTTTGAGGTATAAATTGCATCCCCGGTTTCAATAAACCCGTCCTCTGAAAAAGTAAGTTCCAGCGATTCATAGTATGTCCCGGAAGTGGTTGAATAATAAAACCCGGGGCAATTTTCTGCATTGAGAATGTGATGATCTCCTGCTGCAATACTTATGATCTGTCCGCGTTGTTCAATAGCACATTCTACAGGAGAAATGATACATAAAAATATAAATATAAAAAAAAGTAAGCTTGATACTTGTAAAATATATGATTTATTATCAACAATAGTCATAAGAATGACTACAATAATAAAACTAAATAACCCTTTCGTTTTTTAGATATAAATGATAATTTTGATTTCCGGGAAGAGACGCCAAAACAAAATGAATTGTTGAATTTTCAGGATTTTCCTTTCTAACAATGAATTTTGAATTCAAGCTATTGATGCCGAAAGATTAGACTCGACAGCCTCAAAATTGGGTTTTTGGAGGATTACGGTGAAAATTTAGAGTTTATTTCTTGAAAATACAAATGTAAAAATTTATTCTAATAAGTATTCATAATTTGCAAAAAAGTATAACTATATTTGTAAAATATAAATTTATTTCGAAATGTTTATTAACATCCAGACATTGATTATTTTTCATGCTGCCCGGAAGAAAGATCGTGCTGGGATTCATGTTCCTGCTTTTTGCAGTTCTGTCAATACTGTATTTTCAAACAACCTCTGCTGAAAAGATAGTATACGAGGGAAATTTCGAAAATGACTGCAACCTTGAAGGCAGTTTTCTCAGATGTGCAGGCAACGAACTCTATCTTGATACCCAAAATTCCTCCCTGACCGGAGAAGGGGTGTGGAGTAAAGAAGTGAGCCTGTCTCCGGGAAAAATTTCATGGAACTGGAAGGGTGAAGACCTGGAAAACTTCAGCCTCTGGCTAAAGGTCACATTCAGCAACCATAAGTCAATTTATTATGTTGCTGCCGGGAGCAGGAACCCTCAATCAGAAGGGGACTATTACAAGGACCGGGAAAGCAGGCGGCGTTTTTCTCCTTCCGTTGTAATCGCAGGGATTCCTCTGAGTTCTGTTGAAAGAGACCTTGTTGAGGATTATACCAGGTACTGCGGCCCTGCTGAAAATATTAAGGTCGTTAGTGTGAGTGCAGGGCTTGGAGACAACAGTACCCGGTGCAGGAACTTTTTGAGAATATCAGACCTGAAGCTCTACGGCCAATTATAAAAGAAATCGAAAGAGCCTGAAAACCAGAGGGGCCTGAAAATGAAAGAGAATATTGTTGTATTGGTACTCATCTTTTTACTTATTTTTTCAGTCGGTTCGGGATGCATATCTTCCAATGTAATGTCTTCCGTGAATACGTCTTCAGATGAAGCTGATGAAAACCCGGGAAAGAGTGCAGGCGGTGAGCCGAACCAGGCAAACATAACGCCTTATGAAAAGTCCTCCCCCTACCTTTACTGGGAATATGAACTTGGAGATGTGACCCCCGAGAACATCCTGGAAGGAAGATCGAGCGTCCAGGACTGCGTAAGTTTTGCTCCGGACGGGAAATCCGCGGCTGTCGGGACAGGCTCGAACCTTACGGTTATTGACGTTCCGGAAAAAAAGGTGCTCTGGACAAAGACCTTATCGGGAAACATTTCGGACCTCGCATTCTCAGAAGACAGTAAGTACCTGCTCGCAGGGGAGAGGAGTGCTGACGGCTGCATATATTCCCTGGATGCAGGCACGGGAGAGGAGATCAGGACATACGGGACTGCCGATGACCTGGGAACTGATTCCAATCCGAAATACCAGCCCTGCATATACAGGATAACAACTGCTGAGGATGCTGTTTATGTTGCAGCAGGTAGATACTGGAAAGATTCCGGATACGGGCTGGCTTCAAGGGTGTACAGGTTCAGCCCCGATGGCACCATCTCCTGGAAACTCCCGGCGGCAGAAAACTACGCCCGGAGTGTAAACTGGATTGATTCAAGCCGGGACGGGAAAAATGTGGTTTTTTCAACAGGAGACTGGACAAATTCCCTTGAATCGGATGCAGTTGTCTACTCCGTAGATGCCAGCGGAAAGCTCCGCTGGAAATACGAAATTCCTGCCTTCAGGCCTTATTTTGTTTCTGCAGCTATCTGGCACGGGCTTGATGTTTCGGAAGACGGGACCCTGGTAACAGCCTATACCGGGGACGGGAGAAAATACCTCTTTCATGACTCTGAAATGAAAGAGCCGGGAGACGGCGAATCCGGGTGGTACTCCGAGGAATGGCAGTCCAATGTGACAGTTCCGGAGGAACTTGAAGGAAGTATCATCTATACCTATGGGGAAAATGCAAAAATCGCTGCCGAAAACGAGATGCTCTATCTTACGGGAGCCACCCTCCCCGCATATTATCCCGATAATGTCCTGATGGCCCACCCCCTTGAAAATTCCCTCATATCCTGCGATGCAGAAACGGGAGAAACTTCCTGGACTTACAGCCTCGGAGGGCGCTGTGCAGGGATCTTCTTCTCTCCGGATATGAGGTTCTTTGTCCTGCCAGTCGGAAAGGATACCTCGACAGGCGACACCCGGGTGCATGGGGTCTATGTTTTTGATAGCCAGAAATCCGGGAACGGGAATTCGAAACTGCTCTGGACCTTCAGGACCGAAGGGGTTGTTGCGGACGCTGCGATTTCTTCGGACTGCACCGTAGCCGCAGTTGAAGTCCCTCTACAGCTCGAAAATGAGGATGTAACCGGAAAACACAGGTTAATAATTGTCAGGTGAGAGAATGAAATGGAAACTTTTGACAGCCCTGCTTATTATGGTTTTAATGACTGCGGGATGTGCTGAAAAAAGCCAGGAGTCCGGCAGCAGCCCATCGGCTCAGGCTTCAGGGGCAGAGGATACGCAGGAAACAGGCAGCTCCGAAGCCGGGGTACCCATCGACTCGGTAGTCTTCTCAAGGACAGGAGCCCTGCTAACTCTGAAAGATGAAGCCGAGATCTCGGAGATCAGGATTGCTTCAGGCGACAGCCAGATAGCTTCTCTTGACGTTGAAAAAACCAAAGCCCAGGCCTTTTTATCTTTTGACTGGGACCCTGAAACCCTGTACAGGTTTGAGGTGATAACGAGTTCGGGAGCTTCCAGTGCTCTGGAGGTATATGCTCCCGAAAAACCGGCTTTGAAAGAGGAATATTCCATAGAGCTTGAGGACGTAACTCCCGGCCCCATCGAAAAAACCTCACAGAATATAAAAGGGGTAACGAAATTCTCTCCTGACAGCAGTTATCTTGCCATCGGGACCCACGGAGGCTCTCTGAAACTGATAGAAGTTGCAACCGGGGAAAAGATCTGGGAAAAGCAGCTTGTTCAGGGGATAGCGGATGCAAGAATAGCTGACATCGAGTTTTCGGAAGACGGCAAGCGCCTTTTTGTAGGGGAAGAAAGCCCTGACGCTTTTCTCTACTGTTTTGACCTCAACGGCACCGAGATCTGGAAATTCGGGGCAGGAGAGGAACTGGGTTCGGACCTCAAGTACATGCCTGCCATGAAAAAGATGAAACTTGATTCGGACGGGAATATTTATGTCGCTGCCAGCAGGGCCTGCGGCTATATCGGTGAGAAATACAAGTACCTGGCAAAGGTTTATTCCTTTGATCCCGAAGGCAACCTCCGCTGGAAATTCCCTGAATCCGAACTCATGGACTCTGGGGTTACATGGATTGATGCCACCCCTGACGGGAAATACGCAGTGTTTGGCACCACCTGTTTTACGAAGGCGGACAAATGGAAAGACGGAACCGTGCATGTCCTGAACGGGAAAACGGGAGAAGAGCACTGGAGCTACCAGATCCCGCCAGTTGAGCCGTTCTTTGACTACTCAGCAATCTGGTACAGCACACAGATAACTCCTGACGGGGAACAGCTAATAACAATGACAAGTGACGGTCGGGCCTTTTTATTCAATAATTCCCGGATCATCGAGACCGGAACCCCGGAAATTGCGTGGGAGCAAAACATCTCAACCCCGATAGTCGTGAGCGGAGTCCCCATCTACGGCAGTGCGAATTATGCTTACATCGTCAACGACACCCTGATCTTTTCAATTGGGAGCACTTTCTCCAAAGATAAGAATAAGGATGCCCCATTTGAACACCCCAATGGAAACAGTCTCTTTGCCTATGATTATGACGGGAACCTGCTGTGGAAATGGAGGCTGGACGGCTATGCCGGGGAATGTGCTCGGAATGACCGTTATCTTGTGATCCCTATTGCCCAGAACCTGGTAACCGAGGACAGAAGCGTTCACGGGGTCTATGTCTTTGACGTCTCAAAAAGCGGAGGGGCAAGTTCCAGGCTCAGCCAGATCTACAACACCGAAGGGATAACAGTGGCTGCTGATGTTTCTTCTGACGGCAGGTATATTGCAGCTTTGGAAGCCCCTGCAAGGCTTGATGACGGCACGGTGCTCGGAGAATATAGAGTGCATATCCTGACCTGAGGGGGGAAAAATGAAAATCGTTTCAGTAACCTGGAATTCATACATCCCCACTCTTCTTGAAGCCGCAGAAGAGCTTGGAATAGAGCTTGAGGCTTACTACTCAAAAATTCTGGAAGAAAACCCTGAAGAAGCTGAGGAGGTACTCTCGGCATGTGAGCATGCCGATGCCATCTTTATTTACCATATAGCCAACCCGTTCTGGGAAGAATTCTATGAAAGGCTCGAACCCTTAAAAACAAGAATACCCGTAATCTGTGTTGGGAGCAACCCCTCCAGTTTTACCCTTTCTTCCGTGAAACTTGAGATTGCAGCTACATGCTTCTCTTACATAATATACGGAGGGAAAGAAAACTTTGGAAATATGCTGCGCTACCTCTTAAAAGAGGTCCTTGGGACTGAAATCGAAGTAAATCCCCCGGAAAAGATTCCATGGGACGGGCTTTATCACCCGGATGCCGGGGAAATGTTCTCCAGCCTCCGGACCTACCTGAACTGGTACGGCCCCCTGAAGGATAAAACCGTAGGGCTGCTAATTTCCAGGACTTCCTGGGTAAACAATGACCTTGAGATTGAGAAGACCCTCATAAGGGACTTCGAAAAACTGGGCCTTTCGGTTGTCCCTGTTTTTGCATATTCGTTAAAAGACGAAGAACTCGGGAGCAGGGGCATGAATGAGGTCATTGAAGCTTACTTTATGGAAAACGGCAAACCCGTCATAGACGCTCTTGTGAAACTCTCCCCGTTTTTCATAATGAGCAACAAAAACAAAGAAGATGAAAACTCATGTGCAGCAAAAGGCGTCGAACTTTTACGGAAACTTGACGTCCCCCTGTTCCAGCCTGTAGTTTCCCACTACGTTACCCTGGAACAGTGGCAGGAGTCTCAGGGTTTAAGCACGGAGATCGGGTGGGGTGTAGCCATGCCTGAGTTTGAGGGGGTAATCGAGCCCATCCTCATAGGCGCAGGCAAAAAGAAAGAAAACTACATGGGACGCGCCCCTATCCAGGAACGCTGCTCAAAACTTGAATCCAGGGTCCTTAAATGGATTAAGCTCCGGAAAAAACCGGTAGACCAGAGAAAAGTTGCGTTTATCCTGCACAACAGGCCCTGTACGGGGGTTGAAGGCTCGGTGGGGGATGCTGCAAACCTTGATTCCCTTGAAAGTTTGGCAAGGATATTAAACCGGATGCAGGAAGCAGGCTATGCCATAAACCCTCCCAAGGACGGAAAGGAGCTTATCGAGACCATCCTCAGGAGAAAAGCAATTTCCGAGTTCAGATGGACCCCGATTAATGAAATAGTAAAAAACGGAGGGGTTCTGGCTTTTGTGGAAAAAGAAGAGTATGAAGAGTTTTTCAATACCCTGAGCCCGAATGTAAGGCAACGGGTGATTGAGGGGTGGGGAAACCCGCCGGGAGAAGAAGTCAACGGCATCCCTGCTGCAATGGTCTATGAAAACAAAATCGTTGTGACCGGGGTCCGGTACGGAAACGCTGTGGTCTGTGTGCAGCCGAAGCGCGGATGTGCAGGGGCCAGGTGTGACGGAAAGGTATGCAAGATCCTGCACGACCCCGATATTCCCCCAACCCATCAGTACCTTGCGACCTACAGGTACCTTGAAGACACTTTTGGGGCCGATGTACTCGTACATGTAGGGACCCACGGCAACCTTGAGTTCCTGCCCGGAAAAGGGGTAGGGCTTTCAGGAGACTGTTACCCTGACATAGCAATCGGGACAATCCCCCACCTCTACATTTACAATTCCGACAACCCTCCGGAAGGCACCATTGCCAAACGCCGGAGCCTTGCCTGCCTCATTGACCATATGCAGACGGTCATGACCTCCGGAGGGCTATACGGAAGCCTTGAAGAACTTGACAGGCTGCTCGGGGAATACGAACAGGTAAAGTACGATAAGGGCAGGACACATGCACTGAAGCACCTGATCCTTGACGAGATTAAAAAATCGAACCTGGACTCCGAGATAAAAGCCGACCACCAGACTCCTTTTGAAGAGATAATAAGGAAAGCGCATGAAGTCCTCGGAAAGATCAGGAACAGCCAGATCCACAACGGGATGCATATCTTCGGACAGCTCCCCGAGGGTGAGAAGAAAGTTGAATTCATAAACTCGATTTTAAGGTATGATGAGCAGGAAAGTGAGGGAAAAGGAGTTTCGATCCGAAGGCTGATTGCAGGGCTTCAGGGGCTTGATCTTGATGAACTGATCTCTGACCAGAGCCGGATTTCAGCAAACGGAAAGTCAAATGGGCAGAGGCTTGAGGAGATCGATTCGCTTTCAAAAGCTTTCATCAGGACTTTCATAGCTAACCCGAAAAAAGAGCCCCTCTCGATAATTAAAGAGGTTCTTTCAGGGCAGAGTTTTACAGAGCAGAGTTTTACAGGACAGAAAATAAACCCTCTCATTTCTCAGGGCGCTGCTGCAATCTGTGAAAGGATTCTTGACCTCGAATCCAGAATAGATGCCTCTCTGGAGATCGAAGCTCTTCTGCATGGTTTTGACGGAGGGTACATCCCGGCCGGGCCTTCGGGACTGATCATGCGCGGAAGGGATGACGTGCTGCCGACTGGCAGGAACTTTTACTCCCTTGACCCAAAAAGGGTCCCTACAAAAGCTGCCTGGAGAGTGGGACAGCAGCTCTCCGGGGTTTTGATTGATAAACACCTCCGAGACGAAGGCCGCTATCCCGAAAACGTGGCATTTTACTGGATGGCAAACGACATCATGTGGGCTGACGGGGAGGGCATGGCCCAGATTATGAGCCTGCTCGGGGTTGAACCCCTCTGGCTTGGCAACGGGCGCCTTAAAGGGTTTTCCGTGATCCCCCTGAAAGAGCTGGGAAGGCCCAGGATTGATGTTACGATCAGGATCTCCGGAATCCTCAGGGACAACTTCCCTAACTGCCTGGAGGTAATAGATGAGGCAGTCCAGGCCGTGGCTTCTCTTGACGAATCTGAGGACATGAACTACCCGCGAAAACACAGCCTCGGGATGCTTGAGGAAGGCGCAGACCCCAGAGAAGCTACTTTAAGGATCTTTTCAAGCAAACCCGGGACCTATTCCGCAGGGGTGCAGCTTGCAGTCTATGCAAGTGCCTGGAAGGACGAAAAAGACCTGGCAGACATTTTCCTTTACTGGAACGGGTACGCCTACGGAAAAGACGTAAAGGGCCAGGAAGCCCACGCCCGGCTTGCTTCAAACCTCAAGACGGTTGATGCTACCTTTAACAAAGTCGTCAGTGACGAGTACGACCTCCTGGGCTGCTGCTGCTACTTTGGAGTCCACGGAGGGCTCACGGCTGCTGCCAGGCAGGCTTCGGGCAGGGACGTGAAGGTCTATTTCGGGGATACGAGAGAACCGCAGCATGTCGAGGTCCGGGACATGGCCGATGAACTGCGGAGGGTTGTAAGAACAAGGCTCCTGAACCCAAAATGGATCGAAGGCATGAAACAGCACGGGTACAAGGGCGCACAGGACATTTCGAAGAGGGTCGGAAGGGTCTACGGCTGGGAAGCTTCCACTCAGGAAGTGGACGACTGGATCTTTGATGATATCACAAAGGCTTTCGTGCTTGATGAAGAAATGCGCAGGTTCTTTGAAGAGAACAACCCCTACGCCCTTGAAGAGATGTCCCGCCGGCTCCTTGAAGCCCAGTCAAGAGGCCTCTGGAAACCTGACCCGCAGGTGCTTGAAGCCCTGAAAAACTCTTACCTTGAAATCGAGAGCTGGATGGAAGAACTGGCAGGAGAAGGAGAGTTTCAGGGAGGGGCTGTGGACATCATGAGCTTTGAAGATGTCCCTGACTGGGACAAGAAGATGCAGGAAATCCGAAAAATCCTCAAATAAGGAAAAAGGCAGCAGAATGAAAAACATAGTTTTTTTCCTCCTTGTCCTGGGGCTCGCAATCCAGCCTGCAGCAGCTCTGGTGCAGACGGAAGACTTTGAACCTGAAGACATGACCACATTCCTGATTCAGGTCCCGCACGGTGTGGAGGGAAGCGGCCTTGCAGTCGGAGGCAGCAACCTTTCTGCGTATGTTTTCTTTGAGAGCTACTATGAAGGAAATATGAATGTGACAGTGGAACTTGACTTCCCTGAGGGTTTTGTGCTTCAGGACACGCCTGTCCATTCTTTTTCGCTTCGGACCGAGTACGAAGACTGGTACAGGCTCGTTGATTTTTATGTGCCTGCAGACCTTCCCCCCGGGAGCTATAATATAACTGCAACTGCGGTTGTCGAGGTTGAAGGAAGGAAGCACACCATTGTACGCAGAACCCGGCTTAAGGTTGCTTCGAAAGAGGAAATCGCAGAAGAAATCGAAGTATCCGGACTTACAGTGCCCTCCGATGAAGACGGGTACGGAGACCCGAGCCACCCTGCCAGTACCCTGGTCATCCGGGAAACGTCTCCTGCCCTCAAAAAGCTGCTTAAGGTCACAGACCTCCGGATCGATAGGGAGGAACTCACTTCAACCTACATGGGAGTGGAACTTACCAACAACGGAAACTGTACGGTCCCGGTTATAATTACCTATGATGTCCTCGACATCAAGACCGGAGAACCGGTAAAAGCTTTCAAGCCTGCCATTATGGGGATGGACGCGGATACCCTCTGCTATGCCACCGTAACACTTGATCCGGGTTCGAGTTCACTGGTAAGCCTCCCCCTCTATATATCCGAGAATGCGATGGGAGGAGAGTACCTGCTGAGGGTTAAGGTAAAACTTACAGGCAGCGACTGGATCGCAGTAACAAAAGACCAGAAGATAACTGCAATCTCAAGGAAATGGGGACCCATAATAATTACTCTTGCCTCGGCTTTACTCGGATTGACTGCCACAGGTTTTTTCCTCTCAAAACCTGAGAAGCTTATGGACAGGTTCAGGACCCGCAACCTTGTGCTGATTGCCCTTTTCGGAACCGTTTCTTTTGCCGCCATAAACCTGCCCATGACTATCCTGTGGGAGCTCTCCCATGCAGTATTCGGGCCTTTCAGTTTCCTCTTTACAGGGCTCTTCTATGAAATTCTTCTCTACATGCTCATAGCCTCACTTGTTGTCCTGATCCCGAAACCAGGAGTTGTAAGCCTTTTCATGCTGGTCAGGTTCCTGCTCGGAGGCTTTATAACCGGGAGTTTCACCCCGATCACTTTCATAACACTGTCCCTGAGCGCGGTACTGCTGGAGGGCATGATGTATGCTGCAGGGATAACAGGCAAAAACCCGAACCCGGAAAACAGGTTCAGGATGGGGGTTGTCTGCGGAATTGCCGATATGGTCAGCGGGTATGCGTCCTTTAGCGTCTGGATGGTGCTCTACAGGCTGTTCTACAGCGACTGGTATGTTATGGCAAATATCCTGATCGACGGTTTCCTCTACACTTTCATAGGAGCCTGGTTCGGAATAAGCCTCGGAAACCGGCTGAAAAAGGTGGCGGAATAAAGGTGGCAGGCAGGATAAAGCGGAACAGTGTGGCATAAAGCGGCCTAGTGAGGAAAAATAAAAGTTGGACAGTGAGGAAGATAAAGTGGTAAAGTGAGGCAGAATAAGGTGGTACGGTGAGGCAAAATAAAGATAGTACAATGATAGAGATCAGAGACCTGTGGTACACCTATCCCGGAAGGACGGAACCGACGTTAAAAGGAGTCAACCTGAAAATAGAGGAAGGGGAATTCGTCCTCCTGACAGGCCCTACAGGCTGCGGGAAAAGCACTTTACTGAAAACCCTCAACGGCATAATTCCCCATGAATCCGGAGGGACATTTTCAGGCAGCATCCGGGTCAACGGGATCGAAACCCGGGACTCAAACCAGATGGAACTCTCAAGAGCTGTAGGCCTTGTTTTCCAGAACCCCGATGACCAGATTTTTTCCACAAGCGTTGAGGATGAAATAGCCTTCGGGCCCGAAAACCTCTGTCTGGGAAGAGAAGAGATTGATAAAAAGGTCGAAGAAGCCCTTCGGATGGTCGGGATGGCAGGACACCGGCTGGCTTCTACGAATGCCCTTTCCGGGGGGCAGAAACAGAGAATCTGCATTGCAAGCATGCTTTCGATGATGCCTGAAATCCTTGCCATGGACGAACCCGTAAGCCAGATGGACCCTCTGGGCACCAGGGAGGTCCTGAATACCGTGAGGGAACTTAACAGGAAACTGAAGATAACCATCCTGCTAGTCGAACACAGGCTGCACGAACTTATGCCCTTTGCAGACAGGGTTGTCATAATGGACGGCGGAAAAATAATCCTTGACCAGCCCGCTTCAAAAGCTTTTGATCACCTGGAAGTCTTTCACAGGCTGGGGCTTCGGGTTCCCGAACCTGTTGAACTCTGCCACACCCTGGGGATAAAGGCTAACCCCCTCAGTGCAGAGGAAGCTCTTGCCGTGCTGGGCACTGGAAACTTTAAAGAAAAAATGAAAACTGCCCGGCTATTTTCAAACCCTGAAGGAGAAACTGGCAAAAAAACCTGCTCTGCCGGAAGTAACGAGTTTGTAAACAACGGGTCTGGGAATAAGGAATCGGGGAATAGAGAGTCTGGAAATAAGGGGTCTGAGAATAGTGATTCTATAATATCTATCCGGGACCTGTGGTCAGGATATGAAAAAAACAGGATGGTGCTTAAGGGGATAAATCTGGAAATCCGGAAAGGGGAGAGAGTTGCAGTCATGGGAACAAACGGCTCGGGCAAATCAACCCTGCTTCTGAACCTTGCAGCCATGCTTAAACCATATAAAGGGAATGTAAAGGTCTTCGGGGAGGACACCCGGTCCAGAAACCCTTATTCTTTTGCAGGGAGGGTCGGATTCGTATTCCAGAACCCTGACCTCATGCTCTTCTGTGATTCAGCTGAGGAAGAGGCTCGTTTCGGGCCGATCCAGTTAAAGTATAAGAATATAGAAGAAAGGACAAGGACCTCTCTCGAAGCCATGTCAATTCTGGACCTCAAGCAGGACCTCCCCCAATCCCTGAGCCGGGGGCAGAGGCTCAGGACAGCCGTTGCCTCGGTGCTTTCCATAAATCCTGAAATAATTCTCCTTGACGAACCCACAACAGGGCAGGACAGGGTGAATATAGAACAGATGATGGATTATTTCAGAAATAACCGTTCCACGCTGGTTTTCTGTACCCATGATATCGAGATTGCAATGCTCTATGCCACAAGAATCCTTGTGATGAACGAGGGCCGGATTATAGCCGATGGAAAGGGACGAGAGGTCATAAAGAACATAGAAATCCTCAGGCAAGCTTCCCTTACCCAGCCCCCGGTTGTTGAGATTTCAAACTATCTTGGAGTGGATGCTTTTTCAGTTACGGAACTTGTTGAAGTACTGACCTGTAGAAGTTCTGAAGTGAAAAAATATGAAGTGGTAAATTCTGAAGAGGTAAAATGTGAAGTGATAAACTCCAAAGTGATGGATTCTGAAGTGGTAAATTCTGAAGGGATAAAATGTGAAGTGATAAAATGCTGACCTGTAGAAACCCTGAAGTGATAATATGATAGGGGCCAGATCAATTGCGGAACCCACGATTAAAGACACAATAATTCACAGGATGGACCCGCGGGCAAAGATCCTGATCCTTATTTCCACGGCTTTTGTAGCGGTAACCCTGGACAACCCCGAAACCATGCTTCTGCTGTTTCTGATCATACTTTCCGGATTTGCATTTGCAAGGATACCGGCAATAAAACTCAAAACCCTGGTTCTACTCCTCGTGCTTTTGATCTGGGGGACTATCTATTCCCAGGCCCTTTTTTATTCCCAGCTTCCAAGGACCGTGATTTTTACCATAATCAGCCCTGATTTTCCGGTCCTGGGCTGGCTGACAAACGGAGGGCTGTTCGTATATGAAGAAGGGCTCCACCACGGCGCAATTCAGGGTTTAAGGTCGGCTTCAATCCTGTCCCTCGGGCTCCTGATGTGCTGGACCACGGACTCGAGGGATATGCTAAACGGGCTTGTGGGGCTCAGGGTCCCTTACAGCGCAGCCTTTATGGTGGTAACAGCCGTCCGGTTCCTGCCGATAATAATCACCGAGGTCCTTACCGTAGTTACGGTCCAGAGGCTCAGGGGTTTTAACCCTAAAAGGTTCGGGTCAGGAATCGTAAAAACATCCCTTAATATTCTGACCCCGACGCTCTCAAACTGCGTAAGGAGAACAGGCACCCTTGCAGTTTCGATCCAGAGCCGGGCTTTCCGGGCAAATCCGGAAAGGACATACCTCAAAAAACTGAATTTTTCGGAATTTGATAAGGCACTGGTCACAGTCTGTATTTTTGCTGCAATAAGTATTGTGCTCATAAAGCTTCTTTACAATATGTACACAGGCGGAATTTACTATACTGCAGGTTTAAGGCCTGTTTATGCGATTGCAAGGGGATACCTGTGATAGAAATAAGAGAATTATCCAGATCCTTCGGAAAGCTGGTTGCTGTTGATAAGCTCGACCTTGATGTCGGAAACGAAATCTTCGGCCTCCTCGGGCCCAACGGAGCAGGCAAAAGTACGACGGTCATGATGCTCACAACCCTGCTAAAACCCAGCAGCGGCACTGCAAAGGTCTGCGGGTATGATATTGTAAAGGATTCTAAAAAAGTGAGGTCAAAGATAAGCTATGTGCCCCAGGACATGGCAGTGGACCGAAAACTCACAGGCAGGGAAAATGTGCTGCTTTATGCAAAGCTCTACGGGATTCCGAACCGAAACTCAAAGGTAGACGAAGTGCTTGAGATGATGGCTCTCTCGGACCGGGCAGGCGACCTTGTCAAAACATATTCGGGAGGGATGAGAAGGCGCCTTGAACTTGCCCAGGCCCTCGTGCACGAGCCTGAGGTCCTTTTTCTGGACGAACCCACCCTCGGCCTGGACGTAAGCGGCAGAAAAAAGATCTGGGAACATATCAGGATGCTGAAAGCCGAAGGGATGACGATCTTCATGACCACACACTACCTTGAAGAGGCAGAAAAGTACTGCAACAGGGTTGCCATTATTGATAAAGGCAGAATCGCAGCTGTAGGTTCCCCTGAAAACCTGATAAGTTCCATAGGAGAAGATGCCTCCCTCAATGATGTTTTCCTTGAGAAAGTCAAGACCCCTGAAGAGCAGGCAGGGTTTAATTCAACCCAGTTCAGAAACCTTCTGAGGCGGAGATAATGAAAACAGGATTCTACTTGAAAGCCGTATTCTACTATTTTGAAAGGGACCTTGTAAAGTGGCTCCGGGGAAAGGTAACCGTTGTTTCTTCCCTTGTAATGCCTGCCGCTTGGCTGGTATTTGTCGGGCTTGCCCTGCCCACAAAGTTTACTGATAATTATCTTGCATTTATCACCCCGGGCATCCTTGTCATGACGACACTCTTTTCCTCCCTGCAGGGCGGCTCACTTATGATTTTTGATAAAATACTGGGTTTTTTGAATAAATTCCTCGCCATGCCCTCCCCCCGGGAAAGCATGCTGTACGGAAAAATCCTCTTTATCAGCGTAAGGGGCCTGCTGCAGGCAACCGTAATCCTCCTGATAGCCGCTGTTCTTGGAGTAAGGATATCGAACCCGATAAACATAGTCCTGATATATCTTACCCTGTTCCTGTTTTCGGTCTTTTTCTCTGCCCTCTCAACCATGATAGGGCTGCACTTAAGTGACCATGACAGCTATGCGGCTGTGAATAGCATGATCAGCATGCCTTTATTTTTCACGAGCAGTGCACTGATGCCCTATGATGTCATGCCCTCCTGGTTGAGGACAATGGCAAAACTAAATCCTGTCAGCTATGCCATAGACAGCACAAGAATGTTATTTGAAGGAGGAATACCCGTTAACGGGCTCATAGGCCTTACTATAGGAGCCGGAGTTATGGTGCTCCTCGGGACGTATCAGTTCCGGAAAGCGGTTGTGTAAAAAAGCGAATAGTAGGGAAAAAAGAATCAGGGAAAAATTGGGGAAAAAATTGGAGAAAAATAATCCAAAGGAAAGTTTTCCCTTAACCCGAGAAATACTTCCATTGGCCCCGAAAAATGGGGTTAACCCACTGTATTTAAGCGACTCGGCCAGCCTGTTAAGAGGCACCTCATTAGATTAGTCCTCTTAAGCTTAGCTCACTCTGATAACTTATAAAATAGTCCTCTTGAGCGAGCGAAGCGAGTGAAAAGGACCTCGGGCTCCCGAAGCGAAACTCGGGCGAGTCGCAATTCGGGTTTAGACCTGTTTTATGTTCATATTAATTGCTACTTCTGCGATATCGGCACTGTATTCGGCCACTCTTCTCAGGCTCTCAAGAACCATGCTGAGTTCGATACTACCTGAACCTTCGCCACTTCTTGGTTCCAGGGAAACGCCAAACTGGGAAACTTTCTTGGCTTCTACAACGATTTTGTTTATAGCCTGAAGGTCTTCTTCCTGCATGGAATCTATGGAGCTTTCAAACACTTTCCTGGAGAGGTCAGCCATCTTGAAAATCGGGTCATCACTGCTGATTCCGTCTTCCATTTTAAGGACGTTTCTGGCAATCCTTACCGCATGGTCGCCTACACGCTCGATGCTCTTGGTAATGAGCCTGTACCCGAGACATTCCCGCGGATGCCTGATTCCGATTTTTTCGGAAAGCTCGATGTCCTCGATTGAAGCCTTGAGCTGACGGACAGCGAGCAAATAGAAACGATCAACATCATCATCCCTCTGGATGACGTCCTCTGCGATCTCCACGTTGTGGTCCCGAAGGGCAGTCATGGAGTCCTCAAGCATGGAAAGGACAAGTCCGTACATGTTTTTGATTACACGGTTGAGAGGGAGGTCGTTGTAGTTCAGGAGGCACTGGAAGACGAGTTCATTTCTGGATTCTTCCACGAGCTCGAGACCTATGAGTTTCTGGCGCACAGAGTCCTTTATGAATTTGCGGTCGTAGGCGCTGAAACCTTTTTTGGTGGTCAGCCTGATTACATCATACCCGACCAGATAATGAGAAATAAGGATTCTCAGGTTGTTTTCCGCACTATCGGAATGGAGGTAATCTATAGTTGCCTTAAGGGCAGAATGTTCTTTCGAAACCGCACTGGAGGAAACCAGCAGGGTTTTGTTCGGCATGGGTGTAAGGGTCAGTGTGTCTCCGGCTTCAAGCCCTATATCCCGGACCCATTTTATGGGAAGAGACACTATATAGGTAGAATTTCCGGTAAACTGGACTTTTCTTTTATCCTTGGTAATAAATAAGCCCCCTGGGAGATACTAATGAATATTAAAGAATCTATATAGACGATATTGATATATAAAGGTATCCTGAAAGTAGCAGATCAAAAGAAGAAATAACCCATGATTTCGATGTCTAAGTATGGTATATAGGATTGAGGGCAAATAATAGAAAAACATAGGATTGCTAAGGATATTACATACAATTTGTGTATAAAAAAGAGGTTTATAAAAAAATACCTCTTTCCATAAACGACTCTTAGGGGGAAAAATATTATCTCAAGGCGTGCAGAAAACAATAGAAAAATATGAAATCCTTCAAAAACAGGCACTAAGAAATGAAGATTTGACTTCATAATCTGTTTTTTTACTAATTTCCCATCCTGATTAATACTTTGTTCAGTGCCTGACGATATTGAAGTTTTCAGGAAGCTCCAAAGGAGCTTCCCTAAAATCCTTTAGCTTCCCTAAAATCCTTTATTTATTTCTGTTCATCGTATCTTCTTTTGTATAAATATACAACAAACGAACCGGCTACCAGCAGGCCAACTCCCCAGTAAATCACTCCGGATTTCGAGGTGTTTTTATCCGTAGTTTCTTCATCTGCAGCCCCTGGTTTTACGGTATTATTTCCAGTATTTTCTTCGACATATTCCGTTTCTTCTTCAAGCTGAATCTTCGTTACATTTTCTTCAGCCGTATTTTCATTCAATTCATTGTTTTCCTCAGTAACAGAAATGACACTTGCACTGCCGGTTCCGCTTCCGTGACCACTGCCACTTCCGCTGACTTCGGGAGCAATGAGCTGCACTTCTACACTGCTGGTCTTATTTGAAAGCTCGTTACAGCTTATAACTGCGGTATTGTCGATATCTCCATCACCGCCTCCATTGCTGTCCATGTCTTCCTGGGTCACAGTATAATTTCCTGTGTAAGTCCAGTTCTCTCCGACTTCAAGAACTCCATCAGTGTTCAGAGACTCAACAGGCCCTACAAGGGAAATCATCGGATCGGTAACAGAAACTCCTGTAAGTTCAACATTACCTTCATTCGTTACCAGGATACTGTATCGAACAATGTCTCCGGCATCGTTTACTGCCCCGTCTTCACCATTCACGACTTCGAGGACGGACTTGTATATAGAACATTTCGGATTCCTTTCGATATAGATTCCAGGACCAATATCACCGCTTTCATTACCACTGTCATTAATGTACTGGATCGTACTGGAGCTTATTGGCTCCGTTTCAGAAGACTCAAAGGTTACAGTGCTATTGAGGAAACCGTCGCCTCCACCGTTATTGTTCAGGTCTTCCTGAGTCACGGTGTAATTGCCAAGGTAATACCAGGTTTCTCCGACGGAAAGAATACCATCACCACCCAGCGGATATTGGACGGTTTTTACGGACCGGGCAAGCTGGAACAGAACCGTGTCACCATATGGCCCGGTAAGGTTGATCAGAGAATCACTGATGCTTATATTGCTAAGGTCTATGTTTCCGTTATTTGTCACATTAACCTGGAACTGGATCAGATCTCCTGCAGAGCTTATATTACCTTGAGGACCATCCCCCGCAATATCAACGACGATTTTCTTTATACTGCAAACAGGGTTCTGTACTATCGGAACCGCAACACTGTCAGTTTCACCAGTAAGCTCAGTACAGTTAACGGTTGCCGTGTTGTTGATGAAACCGTCTCCTCCGCCATTACTGTTCAGGTCGGATTGGGTGACAGTGTAATTGCCGAGGAAAATCCAACTCTCACCTACATTTAAAATATTAGCTTGAGAATTGTCACCAGAAGGACCTGTAAGGTTGATAAGAGAATCAACAACACTCACATTGGTAAGGTCAATGTTTCCGGCATTTGTAACGTTAATCCGATAGCTGATCACATCTCCGGCTTTTGTAACATTTGCAGAAGAACCATTTCCGGCAACATCAGTAACGGTTTTTTCAATGGTGTAAGCAGGATTCTGTACTATCGGAACTGCAACACTGTCGTTTTCAACAGTAAGCTCAGTACAGTTAACGGTTGCTGTGTTGTTGATGAAACCGTCTCCTCCGCCATTGCTGTTAAGGTCGGCCTGGGTAACAGTGTAGTTACCAGTGTAAGTCCAGAATTCACCGACTTCAAGAACACTATCAGTATTCAGAGACTCGGAAGGAACTGTAAGGTTAATAAGAGAATCAACAACACTTACATTGGTAAGGTCGAGGTTTCCGGCATTTGTAACGTTAATCCGGTAGCTGATTACATCTCCGGCTTTTGTCACATTTGCAGAAGCTCCGTTTCCGGAAACATCAGTAACGGTTTTCTCAATGGTGTAAGCAGGGTTCTGTACAATCGGAACAGAAACACTGTCATTTTCAACAGTAAGCTCAGTACAGTTAACGGTTGCTGTGTTGTTGATGAAACCGTCTCCTCCGCCATTGCTGTTAAGGTCTGTCTGAGTGACAGTGTAATTACCGGTGTAAGTCCAGAATTCTCCAACACCTAATATTCCATCTGAATTGAGAGATTCGGAAGGAACTGTAAGGTTGATCAGGGAATCGACAACACTCACATTGGTAAGGTCGAGGTTTCCGGCATTTGTAACATTAATCCGGTAGCTGATTACATCTCCGGCTTTTGTAACATTTGCAGAAGAACCGTTTCCGGAAACATCAGTAACGGTTTTCTCAATGGTGTAAGCAGGGTTCTGTACAATCGGAACAGCAACACTGCCAGTTCCCTCAGTAAGCTCAGTACAGTTAACGGTTGCCGTGTTGTTGATGAAACCGTCCCCTCCACCGTTGTTGTTCAGATCTTCCTGAGTGACAGTGTAGTTACCGGTGTAAGTCCAGAATTCCCCGACTTCAAGAACACTATCAGTATTCAGAGACTCAGAAGGAACTGTAAGGTTGATCAGGGAATCGACAACACTCACATTGGTAAGGTCAATGTTTCCGGCATTTGTAACGTTAATCCGGTAGCTGATTACATCTCCGGCTTTTGTCACATTTGCAGAAGCTCCGTTTCCGGCAACATCAGTGACGGTTTTCTCAATGGTGTAAGCAGGGCTATAATCCAAAACCGTTATGTTTGCAAGCTTTGAACTTATACCGTCCTGGTTGCTTACTGTTAGGTTAACAGAATAGTTTCCTGCTGCGGAGTAAGTATGAACCGGATTCTGAACTGTTGAATTATTACCCTCGCCGAAATCCCAGATCCATCCGGTTGCATTTTCGGAACTGTCGTTGAACTGAACTGTTAAAGGAGCATAGCCACTGCTTACGTTGCTGCTGAAATCAGCAACGGGAAATACAGGAGCTGCAGTTACATTGATCACAGATTCAATGGAATCAGTACCGTTTTCATTACTCGCAGTCAGAGTAACAGTGTAGTTACCGGCAGCATAGAAAACATGTGTAGGACTCTGGATTGTGGAATTAGAACCGTCTCCGAAGTCCCAGCTCCACTCAGTTGCATTTTCGGAAATATCCGTGAATTGGACCGACAGAGGGGCATAGCCACTGCTTACGTTGCTGCTGAAGTTAGCAACAGGAAGTACCGAACTCGGTTGAGCAAACTTCTGAATACGGTGATTATAATAATCGACAACGTAAACATTACCGGAAGAGTCGACTGCAATACCGGCAGGATAGCTAAAACTTCCATTGGCTGATCCGTAAGAACCCCAGGTGGTTAGAAAAGTGCCACTGCTGTCAAACTTCTGAATGCGATGATTATTCCTATCTGCAACGTAAACATTACCGGAAGAGTCAACAGAAACGCCACGCGGACTGTCAAAACTTCCATTGGCTGATCCGGAAGAACCCCAGGTGGTTAGAAAAGTGCCACTGCTGTCAAACTTCTGAATGCGATGATTATCAGAATCGGCAACGTAAACATTACCGGAAGAGTCAACAGAAACGCCATAAGGATAGCTAAAACTTCCATTGGCTGATCCGTAAGAACCCCAGGCAGTTATAAAAGAATAAGGAAGCACTGATTCTTCTAAAGCAGTTATCGTGGCAAATGTTGAATTCGTACCTTCCTCATTGCTTGCTGTGAGGTTAACAGTATAGTTTCCTGCGGAGGAGTAAGTATGAACCGGATTCTGTTCGGTTGAATCAGAACCGTCTCCGAAGTCCCAGCTCCATTCAGTTGCATTTTCTGAAGTATCCGTGAATTGGACTGACAGAGGGGCATAGCCGCTGCTTACGTTGCTGCTGAAGTTAGCAACAGGAAGTACCGAACTCAGTTGAGCAAACTTCTGAATGCGATGATTATTAGTATCGGCAACGTAAACATTACCGGAAGAGTCAACAGAAACGCCACCAGGATATTTAAAACTTCCATTGGCTGATCCTATAGAACCCCAGCAGGTGAGAAAAGTGCCACTGCTGTCAAACTTCTGAATGCGATTATTAGCAGTATCTGCAACGTAAACATTGCCGGAAAAGTCAACAGAAACGCCAGTAGGATAGCTAAAACGTCCATTGGCTGATCCGTAAGAACCCCAGGCAGTGATAAATGAATAAGGAAGCACTGATTCTTGTGCCGCACCTGCAATACCTGTCAGCATTAAAATCATTAATACCGAAGCTAAAACTATCGAGTACAACTTATTTTTGTTTTTCATATTTTATCCCTATATCCGGCAAGAAAACATTTATGAAAAGATGTGAAAGTAAGATTCTTTAATTTTTTAATCTGTTAATTTTTGGTTCGGCGTTTTCCACCTCGCGTATAAAAAAATAAATGCAGAGGGGACAGCTTCTTGCTTACATGCATTTATTCATCCGTCATCATCATGCACAAATATCCACGGTTGCTAAAAAGACAGCATAAGCTAAACAGACGAAAGACCTCATTTTTCCATTAACTTAACTGAATCCCTTTCAAAATGTAGGGGAATTATCAGGTGAGAAATACACAAAAATGGGGTTTGTGTATAAAGTTAAATGCACCTCTATTGAATATTATTGATGCAATCGACATATAAATGGCAGAAAATATATGCGAATTTGATTTATGTGCGAACTTGATTTCACCTCGAAATTTGAGATAATACAAATCATTGGACTTTTTTTAGATGTTTCCCATCAAACCATGGATAACTCACTCAATATATTTAGTAAGATATAATGTATTAAATATTTTACTGATTAAGTATTTTTAGGAGAATAAAAAAGAAAATTCAATATACTTAATCACCAGTAATTTTTAGATTTAAAATTGAAGTTTCCAATTTATCAGGCAAACATGAAGATTTAATTCGGAATAGGATCCTGAAGATCGAAGAAATTCGGAATATTTGCAGAATAAAAACTTAGGTCTGAAAAAATAAAACATATAAATAAATACGAATTAAGTACACATATAAACAAATAATAAATAAAAAAATAAAAAGATAAATAAGCCAGTACTTCCATTTTAATCAGGAAGAATTGAGTTTTTTAAACTAAGAAAGATCCTGACCCCCTTACAGAAAATATTAGGAATTTGTCAATTATAGAGGAATCTGGTTATAGAACGGGAAAATCGCCCAGAAGTGCTTTTACAGGCGTGTACCTGTTCCTCAATATTTACAGTAGCTCAAACTCAGTAGCTCAAACTACAGTAGCTCAAAGCCAGTTATTATATGGAATCTTATTCCCTCCATCCTGAACATTAACAGTAGCTCAAAACGGTTATTCATGAATCAGGTAAATAGAAATAAAACTCGGGAAATGAATCGATGAAAAAGTTCGATATAAATCTTGAATCACTAATAAACAGCAGCCCTGTAGTCATTTTTTTATGCAGGGCAACTGAAAACTGGCCTGTCGAACTCATCACTGAAAACATCAGGAATTTCGGCTATGAAGTTGAAGACTTCACATTAAGAGGTGTCCGGTACCTTGATATCGTCCACCCTGAAGACCGGGAAAAGGTAAAAGAGGAAATTACCAGATGTTCGGAAAAGGGATGTGCAGAGCTGACCCAGGAGTACAGGGTACTGACAGCTTCGGGAGAACTGCGCTGGATTGAGGTAAAGACCCTGATCAGGAGAGATGAAGACGGAAATGTGAGCCATTACCAGGGCACACTATGCGACGTTACCCAGCGCAAAAAAGCCGAAGAATCGGTACAAAAGGCACTGAAAAAGAAGAACGAACTCAAAAACATCATCAAAAGCAGCCCCGTATATGTGTTTTTATGCAAGCCGGAAGAAGGCTGGCCCGTAGAATTTGTCTCTGAAAATATCACAAAGCTGGAATATACCCCCGAAGATTTCACCTCCGGAAAAATAAAATTTGAAGACCTGATACACCCTGAAGACCGTAAAAGAATACGCGCCGAAGTGGCAAAGTTTTCCAGAGAAGGCTATGAAGACTGTACCTAGGAGTACCGGGTCCTGACAAAGTCGGGAAAAGTGCGGCATATAGACGACAGGACCCTCATCAAAAGGAACGAAAAAGGAGAAATTGTCCATTACCAGGGGATCGTCCTGGACATCACCGAACGCAAGCTGGCTGAAGAGATGATCAAAGGGCAAAACAGGGTGCTGGGAAAGCTCGCCTCCGGAGCCCCCCTGGAAGAAATGCTCCTGCTCCTCGTCCAGAATGTTGAAAAGATCCGGCCAGGTTCAAGATGTTCGGTCATGCTGCTTGACCGGGAGAAAAAGCATCTCTTTCACTGCGTTGCCCCCAGACTCCCTGCTTTTTACATTCAGAAGACCGACGGGACTGAGATCGGTTTTGGGGCGGCGTCCTTCGGAACTGCGGCCTACATGAAAAAAAGGGTTACTACAGATAACGTGATGGAGCACCCTTACTGGACTGAATACAGGGACCTTGCGGCTGAAGCCGGGATTAAAGCCTGCTGGTCCGAACCGATCATTTCATCCTCAGGAGAAGTCCTGGGAGTCTTTTCCATGTACTACGGGGAAGTGCACAGGCCTGAAAAAGAAGACCTGGACTTTATGAAAACAAATGCCCAGCTGGCAGCCATTGCAGTTGAACATAAGCTGGCAGAAGAAACCCTCAAAGAATCCGAACACAAGTTCAGGACCATCTTCAATAACATCAATGACCAGCTGTACATCCGCGAGCCCGAAGGAGAAAGTTACATGGATGTAAACCAGGCAGTGGTAAGCAGGCTCGGATATGACAAGGAAGAGATCCTGAAAATGGAAGCCGAAGAGATTATCCCTGCCGAGTACTGGGCTTCGGTCCGGGAGAACCTCAAGAAAATCCAGAGCGAGGGGTCCAGGATCTATGAAGCCGGGGCGGTCTGCAAGGACGGCACTGTTGTCCCCCTTGAAGTAAGCGCCAGGATCATTGATTATGAAGGCAAGAAAACGATCCTCTCGGTTGCCAGGGACATCACCGAGCGCAAAAAAGCAGAAGCTGCCCAGAAACTGAACGAGGCCCGGCTCGAAGCCCTGGAAAAACTCAACCGGATGACAGGAGCTTCCTTAAAAGAGATCACGGACTTTGCCCGCGAAGAGGCGGTCAGGCTTACGGGCAGTAAACTCGGATACCTTGCTTTCATGGACGCCTACGAAACCTCCCTGATAATGCACTCCTGGTCAAAGAGCGCCATGGAAGAATGTGCAATTGAAGACAAGCGTTTCATTTATCCCGTAAAGACCACAGGGCTCTGGGGAGAAGCAGTCAGGCAGCGCAAACCCATAATCACAAATGACTATACAGCTCCGAGTTCCCTGAAAAAAGGATACCCGAAAGACCACGTACACCTTACCCGCCATATGAACGTTCCAGTGTTTGACGGGGACAGGATCGTTGCGGTTGCGGGGGTTGGAAACAAAGACGAGCCATATGATGAATCGGACCTACGCCAGCTCACTCTGCTTATGCAGGGGATGTGGCAGCTCATCCAGAGAAAGCAGCTTGAAGACGCCCTGAAAGCTTACTCGGAAGACCTTTCCAAAGCCAACGACGAACTGAGGTCCCTGAACAGGATAAAAGCGGAATTTATGACAGAAAGCCTGCCCCTTATGAGGGTTGACCACGGAGACTTTATTGATTTAGAGACCTGGGAAGCAATTGAAGACCAGCAGCAGAAGGCAATCGACACCGTCATCAACAGCTCGGAGAGGCTGAAGCATATGGTTGATTCCCTGCTCTACCTGAGCCTGGAACAGGCAGGGAAGATAGAGTATTCCTTTGGCGAGGTAGAAATCAAGAAGATACTCTCGGACGTCTACCTCAACCTGGTCCTCCTGATTGATGAAAAAGAACTGAAGGTCGAAAAGGAACTCCCTGCAAGCCTCCCGCCTATCCGCGGAGACAAACAAAAACTGACAGACCTGTTCACGACCCTGATGGGCAACGCTATCAAGTTCACCCCCCACGGCGGAACCCTCGAAGTGAAAGCCGAAGAGGAAGAGGAAACCGTCCACATAATGGTAAAGGACAGCGGAACAGGTATCCAGAAAAGGCTTATCCCCCACCTCTTCCACAGGATCTACCAGGTGGACGACTCCCTCACCCGCAGGTATCAGGGCCTTGAATCGGGGTTCTATATCTGTAAGAACATTGTCAACGCCCATGAAGGGGAAATCTGGGCAGAAAGCGAAGAAGGTTCGGGCACAACCATGCATGTAAGGCTTCCGAAAAAGAAACCTGAAATAACCTGAAGCATGAATTGAATAGAGTCTTTAATGAGTCTTTGATAGATTCTTGACCTCGATAAAGTCCTGATAAAATCTGAAACTGAATCAGAACCTTGAACAGAGCCCTGAATAGAGCTTTAATTAAAAAAATGTGTAAATGAAGCGGCTGGAGATTTACGATGAAACTGGAACTGTTGGGTACCCTTTTTCTTTCGGACAAAAGAAAAGACCTTCTTCTACTATTGATGGAGGAGCCCAGGAATATTGATGACATTAAAAACATCCTCAACGTGACTTCAAGTGCGATCATGACCCAGATCAAGATCCTCATCAGCCAGGGGCTTATCATCCATGAAGACGATCTTTACAAGCTCTCGGATATAGGGAAAGTGGTCGTTAAAAAAATGAGACCCCTGCTGAACACCCTGGAAGTGTTTTCAGAGAACATGGACTACTGGGAAAACCACAACATAAGCGCAATCCCTGTCCACCTCCTGGACCGGATTGACGACCTGGGACACTGCGAATTTGTCGAGCCCGACCTGGACCGGATGTACGAAATCCCCCAGAAAATAGAAGAAAAACTGACCCGCTCAGTCCACGTCATGGAAGTCTCGTCCTACTTCAACCCTGCTTACCCCTCAACCTATGTAGAGCTCATCAAAAAAGGAACGGACGTATCCCTGATAATCACAAAACCGGTATTTGAAAGGCTGAAAAGGGAATACAGCGCATCCCTCAAAGAATACCTGGACAGGGATAATGCAAAAATCTTTGTCTGCGACTGCCCCATAAGGCTTGCTTCAAGCCTGGTAACGGACCACTTCATGGCTCTGTCCCTCTTCTACAAAAACGGGATCTACCACAACCATGCAATGATGAGTCTGGAAAAAACCGCCCTCAAATGGGGAGAAGACCTCTTCTTGCACTACATGAAAAACTCAAAGGAAATAAGGGAAATAGAATTCGAAAAACCCTGAAAGCCTCATCGGAAGATACCATCATGAAATGTCAGGAAATTAAACTCTACACGACAAGGTAGATACAGCACCCGAATTTCGCTTCGACACCCGAATTTCGCTTCGGGAGCACGAGGTCCTTTTCACTCGCTTCGCTCGCTCAAGAGGACTAAAAAGAATCGGATAAAGTAAGTTTCTGCCCCGTACAACCGTACTCACTATACCGAACCTTTCCTGTCCCGCTCGACGCAGGAGAGCGGTCTTTCCCGTAAAACTGAAGAAAAAACGCACATGGAATTCTCCGAATAGCAGGCACAAAAAATGAAAGTGCATAAAGTACTTTCATGCCAAAGAAAAATACTCAAAAAAGAATCTACGTTTGCTTTTAACGCTTATTGCAGTATATTCAGGCTCCTCTTTCTACTTCTTTCTGCTTTTTTCCTTTTGTTAAGGGCCGCCGACAAGCTGGCGGAGACCCCATATGATGAAAAATTAAACTATGGTTTCCGGGGCCAAGGAAAGTATTCTTTGGAAAAGGAAGACAGTTCTATACTCAATTCTGTCACCAGAATCCTTCGCCATACTCGAACTCGACCTCATCGACTTTTTCAGGAGGGAGCCCCAGGTCTGTGAAGATCCTTTTAAACACGGCTCTGTACTCCTTTTCAGGAATTGTCTTTTTCGAACTGATTGATCTGAGAGATATATAGAGACTAACGCCACCAAACCTGTCTATATGGACCGTATAAGTGTTCAAGCCTTCCTTAAAACTTATTTCTGCAGCCGGAACAAAATAGCTTATGGATCCTATTTTTTCGCGGCCGTTATAGAAGGTTTCCGTACTTCCGCCTTCCCCGGCTGAGTTTTCCGCATCAAAAGTCGAACTGGTGGACTCCTCTAAAAGATGCCTGCGGATTGCTGCGATATCGGGATAGCTGGTTACGGTTACCTGCTCGAAAAATATGTCATTCACTTCCCAGTTCTCTACCGGCAAAGAAGCTTCAATTTCTTTTTCATTCATACCATACATGATTTTGAATTTATTGACCACCCATTCTCTCTCGGGGAGACCTTCTGGCCTGTACTGTGCAAGAGGGTCCTCATTCCAGAAGGAAAAAGTCGAATCTCCGTTATTCGAAAAAGAGATAGAAAACCAGGAAGAGTTTGAATAGTAAAGGTCCATGGAGTTTACCCGAAAATCCGAACCAAGTATCGGGTCAAGCCCTTCAATAAGTCCGGGTTGAACTCCTCCGGGCCCGTCATTTATACTATAGTCATATCCGGCTCCTTTTGCACTGGAAATCGCATGAGTATAATATTCAGGGGAGCCCAGGTTAACACCATTTGAATAGTAAAAAGCCTGGTCGTAATAGGTTGACATGAAAATAAAGCCACCAAACAATACGAATGAAGCCAGCATAAAGGAGATAAGAATCAGTAGTGTTTTCCGACTTTTAATCATTGACTCACTCCGGTTCAGAACGTTCCAACTTCCCCTTCTTCTCCAACGAAAAACACCATACCAAGAACAGGTGAAGGGGATTTTCCTTCTTCGGAAACGGAGACTTCAATGTCATATGTTCCCGGACCGGGAACAGTTAGCTGTACTGACTGATAAAGCATGGACCTGCCTTTTATGCATTCAAGTTCTACATTTTTTGTTGCCACCTCGCGGGAGGGGGACGGCTCAGAGGAGTCAGTCTTCTCTAACTTAAACCGAATCAGAAGAGCCGAACTATCCACCTTGTCTGCATTTACAATGCAGGCGGTTACATTCAGAACATTTCCAGTCTCTTCGCTGACACGTGTCGAATACTCTTCAGATAAAGACTTCAATTCAATATCTTCAACAGAAACAGAGGATTGTTCGCCTCCATCGGGAGCCACACAACCGCTAACAGCACTTAAAACCCAGCACATGAAGATCAAAAATAAGGACATGCTCGTGTATTTATTCAAAAAAACTCCTCCTTATAACCGTGATTTGACTCTTAATAAAAAGGAGTTCCTTTATTTTTACTTTTTGAATTTGACAGGATTTTTCATAATTTGAGGAGGGAGACTCATATTTAAGAGAGTTCACTGCTTTTCCATATATCCCGGCTGATCGGATCCCCTTCCCGGCTGGTAAGACCCACTACCCGATCAAAGGCTTTGATCAGATGAAAGACCCTGATCAAATGAGAGTTCCATATGAGATCAGGAAGGCTAACAAAATCAGGAAATATCACCGGATCAGGCAAATTTATAATATCAGGACAATTCACCGAATTAAGCATCAGGAGAGAGGTTAACTGCGTTAATCAGATCTCTGCGTTTATGTTATATGTTTTGCAGTTAATGTATCATCGTTCAAGTTAACAGTTATACAGGGACTTACTGGAGGAGTAAGTTCCTGACTGAGCTACTTACTGTTAACCAGGGAATAATCACAAAAATATGTTGGAAGCGTTTTTTATGGCAGCAGATATTTTGAACCAATTAGCGGAAGCTGTCGTCGACGGAGACGACGACCTTGCAGAAGAACTGGCATACAAAGCCCTGGAAGAAGGCGTTGACCCCTACGACGCTATTGTTAACGGGCTGGCAAGAGGGATGGCCATTGTCAGTGACCAGTACGAGAAAGGAGAAGCCTTCGTACCCCACCTGCTCCTGGCTTCAGGTGCAATGTATGCAGGCATGGATATCCTCTCCCCTGAAATGGCAAAGGAAGGAGAAGCCATGCAGGCAGTGGGAGTCATAGGGACGATTGAAGGAGATGTGCACGACATAGGAAAGAACCTTGTAAAGACCATGCTCAGCGCAGGTGGGTTTGAGATGATCGACCTCGGGGCAGATGTGCCTATCGAGAAATTTGTCGAAACCGCAAAGGAGCGCAAAGCTGACCTCATCTCCATGAGTGCCCTGATGACCACAACCATGACCAATATGGAAAAAGTCATTGAAATCCTTCAGGAAGAAGGTATCCGCGACTCCATGAAAGTCATGGTTGGAGGAGCTCCGGTTTCCGAAGAATATGCAACAGGAATTGGCGCAGACTCAACTCACCCCGATGCGATGCACGCAAGCGCCTGGGCATCCGAAGCCGTAAAGGAACTTGAGCCCAAGGCTGCAAGGTGGAGTGAAGAGAAGATCAACCTCGGGAAGATCAAGTACAGGGAGATTCTTGCAAAGAAGACAGTTTCCGATAAAGTGGATATCGGGCTTGAAACTGCAAATAAGATCAAAGAAGAGTTCGAAAGCATTGGCGTGAAGAGCAAGGAGGAAATGACCCACATCGACAGGACCGTTTCCGCCATGTCCGACAAGAAGGTCGACCGCCTGCCTGTCTACCCGCTTGCCTGTGGTGTGCTCAGGAAGTTTGCCGGGGTCAACTACAGGGACTATGCCACAAAAGCAGAACCTTTCACCCAGAGCGCCTTCCTTGGCTGTAAATACCTGGACCTTGATATGTTCGTGGGCCTCGCCGACCTTTCGGCCACATCCGCTGACTTCGGATGTAAGATCAAATACCCCGAAGACGACACCCCGTCCTCCGAAGGACACATTAAAGACTATGAGAAGATTGAGGTCCCCGAACTTAAGGAAGGAACCCGAGGCTACGAACTGGTCATGGCCTCAAAGATGGCAAAGGAAAAACTCAACAAGGAACTCAACACCCCCTTTGTCGGCTTCCACGAAGGCCCATTGCTCACCCTCACCCAGCTTATGGGGGCAGACCGCGTCCTTATGGACATGAAGACCCAGCCCGACGTTGTCCTTGAAGCTGTCCAGAAATGTACCGACTACATCTGCCAGCTCTCGGAGCTCTTCTTCAACGAAGACGCCTGTGACGCTCTCTGTATCGACAACCTCTGGTCCAATAACGTGATCATGAGCGAGCAGGACTACTGGAAATTTGATGGGAAGTTTGTCTACGACCAGCACATCCCGATCTTCAAGAAGTACAACCAGCCCTACATCATCCACAACTGTGCTGATGCCGTGCACTTCGAGACCCAGATCAGGAAGTTCGGCACCTCCCTTTACAGCTATGCCTACTATGAGAAGTCCAAGGACAAAGGCTCACAGAACTACGCAGACCTCATCCCCAAATACGGAGACATCTGCTGTATGATGGGAGAAGTCAACCCTGTTGAGTTCATGGACGGATCGGCAGCCGGTGTGCAGAAGGTAAAGGACGACACAAAGACCCTGCTCGAAAACGTAATACCTGTGCTGAAGGAGAACGGCCTCCAGTCCAAGTATGTCATGTCCTCTGGCTGTGAAATCCCACCAGGAGGCCCGCTGACAACCGTGCAGGCAATGGTGAACGTCGTAAAAGAACTTGGTCCGGAACTCCAGAAGAAATAATGGGGTAAACTCTCACCGATGGGGAAGGACTACCTCTCCCCATTCGATTTAGAATCAGGACAGGATGTTTAAGAATAGCATTCAGAGCCTAAAACGGAAAATCTCCACAGAGCCTGCAAAAGTAAAACCTGTAAAAGTTCGGAAAAACGAAAAACACACTCCTGCAAATAAAAACCACATTTTAACCTCCATACAAGATCTAACGCCTGAGCTCCAGAGTACAAACAGAAGAGCACAGGAGTCATATATTGAAGCAAAAAACGGTAAACTTCCATTTATACTGAAACAAAAAACGGCAAACCTCCATTTATATTGAAACAAAAAACGGTAAACCTCCATTTATATTGAAACAAAAAACGGTAAACCTTCATTTAAAAAAGCAACAGACCTCATTTAAAAAACAAAAGAAAAATGAGCAGTCCACATAAATATAAAAAACGGGACTGAAAGTAAAAAAGAGACAAAAACGATTGAATTCATCATAAAAGCACCAAAAAACAGAAACGGCGGAGATAAGACGAATTTGTCTTCTCCGCTTCTCCCCATATAAAAGCCGTAAAGTGAAACTGTAAGATCTTTTTTGAAAAGGTTTTTGCCTTTGAAATTACGCCTGGCTCTCAAGGGTTGCGAGAAAGCATAGGGAAAGCTGGTTATAGAGATGTTAGTAACAGGGACAAAAGCGTTAAAGACGGAACTGGAGAAGGAGAGAGGAGACCGGCGATAAAAGGTGAAGAGCCATAGAACTTAAAGAGGAGGAATGTAATGTATCTGGGACTGGGCATTGATACAGGTGGGACATATACCGATGCCGCTGTTATGGATATGTCAAACGGGACCGTGATCGAGTCGAATAAAGCGCTTACAACTTATCCTGACCTTATAAGGGGAATAAAAAATTCGATTGAAGGACTGGACCCGGATTACCTGAAAAGGATAAAATTCGTTTCCGTTTCTACAACCCTTGCCACCAATACCACTCTTGAGGGCAAAGGCTATCCTGCAGGGCTGATCCTTATAGGGCACACGATCCCGAAAAAACTTGCCAGCCGTTATGTGATATCAATCGGAGGAGGGCACGACTCTGACGGGAACGAAGCTGCCCCTCTTGAAGGTCTGGAAACCGTAAAAGAATTTGTCAGGCAGGTAAAGAACAAAGTGGCTGCTTTTGCCGTTTCCGGCTACTTTGGGGTCAGGAACCCGGAACATGAACTCAGGGTCAAGGAAGTAATTCAGGAAATAACGGATATGCCTGTTGTCTGCGGGCATGAGCTTTCCATGAGCCTTGGGGCTTACGAGAGGGCTGTGACAGCTCTTTTGAATGCCGAACTGATCCCGGTAAGCAAGCAATTTATCAAATCCGTCCAGGCGGTAATGGAAGAAAAAGAGATCAAAGCGACCCTGATGATGATGAAGTGTGATGGGTCCCTGGTCCGCATTGAAGAAGCCCTGCAAAAACCTGTCGAATCAATCTTTTCCGGACCAGCAGCAAGCCTGGTAGGAGCTGCACACCTCACAGGCCTGGACACCTGTGCAACAGTGGACGTAGGAGGCACCAGCACCGACATCGCCATGATTTCCGGAGGCATCCCCGAAATCAGTGATTCCGGAGCAAGGGTTGGGGGCTGGAAAACAATGGTAAAAGCGATCCAGATGGAGACCTCAGCCCTCGGGGGAGACAGCCTGGTCTGGATCAGAAGAAAACCGTTTCTGGGCCCTTCAAGGGTGATTCCCCTCTGTCTTGCCGCCTCGGAGTTCCCGGAAATTCTGCAGAAACTGGAAAAAAATGATGCCCCTAATGAGCGCATAATGGATGAGATCATACAGCCTACCTCTTTCTTCGTAAGAAACGGGATCAACTCCCCCGAACTTCTAAGCGGGGAGCTCGAAGAAGACGAGAGGGCAATTATCGAACACCTCGGAACAGAGCCTCTTTCGATATCTGAGATCTCGATAAGGACAGGAAAACACCCGCTTATGTTTGCAGGGATTCTTAAAAACCTCATCCGTAAAAGGCACGTAAGCCAGATAGGGTTTACCCCGACCGATGCCCTGCACGTGCTTGGAGAATATGCAAGATGGGACGGAAGGGCTTCTTTTATAGGAGCAAAAATGCTTGGAAAAACCCTCAAACAGGGAGCAGAGGAGTTTTCAGCCCGAATCAAGGCTGAAGTTGTGAGAAAACTTACTCTTGAACTGGTTTCCTTCTTTGCGGGAGACATGAAAAAAGAGGACATCGAAAAGCTTCTGGCAAAAGAAGATGTCCTGAAATTCCGCATAAAGGTCCCTGTAGTCCTTGTAGGTGCACCTGTAAGGGCATACCTGAAAGAACTGAATGAGGCTGTGGATGCAGACATAAGGATCCCTGCTTTCCATGAAGTAGGAAATGCTGTGGGTGCCCTTGCAGGAAAAATCGTCCACAGGACAGAGATCCTTATCCGCCCTTCAGCAGCAGGAAATGCAGAGTACTCTGTATTCTCCAGGCTTGGAAAAGATGTCTTTGAGGACTATGGAGAAGCCCTGGACTACGGGCTCAAGCTCAGCCAAAGGCTGATTTCGGAGTACATGGACGGATACGGGCTTGATATGGACAATGTGAAATTTGACCTCAAACAGAACGATGTAGGAAGCCGGGGAAAAGCCCCGCTGGAAACCCGCCTGGTCGGGGTAGGGGTAGGCACGACCGGAAAGCTGGCATAAGACAGAATATAGAAACCGAATACGAAGCAGGAATAAAAAGGCAGACTTCAGCAGGTCATAGCAACAAAAACTAGCAGCAGAAACAAAAAAACAGCAGGAACCGCAGCAAATGAGGAGAGGACATGGCAAGCGAACTAAAAACACCGGGCAGCACGAGCCCTGAAAGCCAGGACGGAATGGCAAAACTGGCGCGGACGATAAGGGACAAGATCCTGATT
>Ga0209270_1000696_pt1 | contig 63225 bp, 59 predicted proteins | sample MTBAKSrepl1MetaG_FD_187456 | JGI IMG/M metagenome (GOLD analysis project Ga0209270, IMG submission 187456) | Enrichment culture microbial communities from Arthur Kill intertidal strait, New Jersey, USA, that are MTBE-degrading - MTBE-AKS1... | ecosystem: Environmental > Aquatic > Marine >... | reverse complement strand
GGCTGCGAGGAACATGATTATCAAAGGCTGACGCAACTTCTGTCCGATGATCCCTATTAAAGTCGCAAGGCCTAAAATAGCAGCTATTTCTATAAATGAATTTTCGTAAGCCATCTAATGTATTCCAGGCATAAAAATATAGAGATTATGCAGGCCGATTACAAATTAGAACTTCACAAATTCTGAAAACTATATAAATTTTAGCAAATACCGGGGGGTTTTCAAATAAAATAACTCAAGTATATTCCATGCATTTGTATTTTGTGGTATTTAAGGTAAAAAACGAAATGTGGCGCAATAAATGACTTTTCAGGATAACAACTAAGTGAAAAAGCATTCCCCCATAAATTTTTGTCAACAAGATACTGCTTACACCGTGCCGGGGCAATAAACGATCTCTGCCAGAGATGGCAATGGATATTGATAGAAAAAATAGCGTGTCCTCTTTATTGGCCTCAAATAACCTTGTCAATTATAAAAGACAAGGTGACGACAAGTGCCGAAAACATCTGGAACTGAATAGTCCCTGCCTGCGCCGGTACTATTGCGCGGGGGTCTGAATGATTTTTCCACATGAGCTTCACAGACCTGACGGCAAAAGGAGCCAGAAACAGAACGAGGAGGGACCACAGGGGATAGATTTTGAGGACAACAAGAGCGAATACAGAAATATAGAAAAGGGATTCAAGTGCTATATATCCGTATCTGGCACGAGAAGTTCCCAGTTTTACTACGAGATTTCTCTTGCCCGCATCCCTGTCAGCTTCATAATCAGGGAATTCATTTATCCAGAGGATATTCGTAACAACAAGGCCATTCGGGATACCGATGAGGAAAAGCTCCGGTCTAAATGAACCCGTGATGGCATATCCTATCCCGAGTGTTATGAGCGGGCCGAAGGCGAAAAATATAACCATTTCTCCCAGGCCTTTTGATTGCAATGAAACCGGCTGTAAAGAGTATAGAAGACCGCACAGCCCTCCGATAGTTCCGATTAACAATACCTGGGGTCGTCCCATTGCAAACAACACTGCACCAGCCACTAATGCTATGACAAAGAACAGGAGTGACATAGTAAGAAAGGAGTTTCTCGTCAGGACATTCTCGACGTGGCTCCTGCTCCCGCCGCTGAAGGGTGTCGGGAATTTGTTTATCCTGTCACTTTCATCCCAGTCAAAGTAATCATTGATAGTATTTGCACCCAGGTGCAAAAAAAGGACACCCAGGATACCCAGGATGGCATGTGTGAGATGGAATTCAGATGCGTAAAGCCAGCACCATATCGTGCCGAGAATTGCAGGCATAACAGAGGCTGATACAAAGGGAAGCCTCGAGCCTATAATATATGATTTATTTCTTGAAATTGCCTCAGCATGCATGACTGTTTTACCTCCAGATGGTATATTTTCTCCTTTAAACGATATAGAGAATCATTTTAACAAGCGGTCAAAGGAACATACTATTTTATCTATTACGGCTGATTTTTGCAATGACTGGAACAAGGCAATGTCCTCTCTTATTCGCTCTATACTTTTTTTCAGCATCTTTCCAATGCCTGGACGTTTTTATAAAAATATTTTTTGACAATTATAATAAACTACCCCGCAGCAAGCTGCGAGGTATCAAAAACTAAAAATGTCTGAAACAATTTGTCATTCCGCACTTGATACGGAATCCAGAGTTTCTTTATTCTGGATTCCCGCCTGAGTTTATCCCGTACTTGTTGATACGGGGCAGGAATGACAGAACTCGGTACTCTCAACAACTTTATTCACTTAACGAAATATTTGTTTTTAAATCTCAGAGCTACATTGACGAGGCCGATAAGAACCGGCACTTCAATCAACGGACCAATAACTGTTGCAAAAGCCTGATTTGAACCTATTCCGAAAATCGCAACAGCAACAGCAATTGCAAGCTCAAAATCATTGCTTGCTGCGGTAAATGACACTGCTGTTGTCTGTCCATAATGAGCCTTCATTTTGTATGCAATAAAGAATGTTACAAACCACATGAAAAGAAAATAGATGGTAAGCGGAATCGCTATTCGTAATACATCAAGCGGTAGTTTTATTATATATTCCCCCTTGAGGGAAAACATAACAATAATAGTGAACAATAACGCTATCAGTGTAATCGGGCTTATTTTGGGAATAAATACTTTTTCGTACCATTCTTTTCCTTTGGCATGAATCAAAGAAAACCGGGTGACTATTCCAGAAATAAAAGGTATCCCGAGATAGATAAAGACTGTCTTTGCAGATTCCCACATTGAAACGCTCACGTTTACCCCTTTTACGATCCCAAGGTAATTCAGTAAAAAAGTTATAAATATGTAAATGTAAACAGCATAGAATAGCACCTGGAAGATTGCGTTAAAGGCTACGAGTCCGGCGGCAAGTTCCCTATCCCCTCCTGCCAGCTCGTTCCACACAATCACCATAGCAATACACCGTGCGAGACCCACGAGGATAACCCCGATCATGTATTCCGGATAATTATGGAGGAGGAGTATTGCAAGGACAAACATTATAATTGGCCCGATAATCCAGTTTAAAATTAGTGAAAGGGCAAGAAGTCTTTTATGTCTGAATACCCGCCCCATCTCTTCATACTTCACCTTTGCAAGAGGGGGATACATCATCAAAATAAGGCCTACAGCAATGGGGATTGAGGTCGTACCGACTTGCAGGCTCGTGATGAAATTTGTAACCGAGGGCAAAAAATACCCTATCCCGATACCTACTGCCATGGCAATGAAAATCCATAAGGTTAAGAATCTGTCAAGTATCGAGAGTTTTTTTGTAATGCTTTGAGCTTCTGACATTTAACCCTCCTTTTGTATTTTCATTGTTGTAGAAATAGCATTATTCTGTTGTAGATCAAAATTACTGCCCTGGAGAAAAAACTATAGCACAGTCCTGTATTACCGCACTATTTACACATTTACATCTCTCTGAAAGTTTCGTATTGTTCTAATTCCTCATCTTCCAGCGGGTGTTCTTCGTGTCGCTCTTCTTCTGTTACATTCCCGTGGAACCAAACAAGACTCCCTGGAAACTTCTCCGGCCTTGCATGCACATTGAACATATGCCAGATCAGGAGTGCAAGGGTTGCCAGAATTGCCTCGTGGAAGTGGGCCTCTAAAGCCACGGCAAAGACTGTAGTTCCCCATCCTCCGGGCATTAACTCTGGAACTTTTTGAGGATACATCATTATGAGTCCAGTCCCGATCATAATAATACATCCCCAGAATGCGGCCCAGTAATCGAATTTCTCGAAATAGCTGAATCGCCCGAACTGAGGCGGTGTACTTCTCTTCCCTGTGAAATAGAGAATATTGTGATATAGGTCCTGAAAATCCTTTTTCCGGGGCATCATGAGGAGAAGATCCCTCCTTCCCTCGGGATGGAGAAAGACATAGAGGAGATGATAGGCAAAGGCAAACGTCAGCATCCAGCCGGCCCAATGGTGCCATATCCGCACTGAGTCCAGCCCTCCAAAGATGTCGATTACCCCGGTGAGGGCAGTAGAATCCGGATATCGCAGACACCAGAGGGGTATGCCGGTGACAACAAGTGAGATAACGCTGAGAAACATCAAAATATGCTGCATGCGGAAATAGATATTGAACCTTTTGGTGTTTTGACCTTCCGGACTATTGCTCATTTTTCGACCCCTTTTTATGACGATAATACTTCCATACATCCAGCAGCATATGCACAATCAAACCAGCCATGACAACAATCGTAAGATATTTGAAGAAGACCGCTGTCCAGTAAGTCCATGGCTTGCGGTCTCTCGGCATATCCCTGTAACCCAGCAAATCGGCCTGTTTTATGGTCACCGGTTTCCCGTCCTCCCCGAAAGGATATTCAAGAACCTGTGCAAAAAAGAAATGTGAGTCCCTGCTGTGGCAGTCCGAACAGCCTTTGGAGCCGAGCGCTGCTCCGGCAGGGGCCACGTCATGACTGTATTTATGGACCGATGCATAGGGTGATGCCTCAAAGTCATGTTTCGGGAGCTTCTCCCCTTCGTTTCCGGAGTAATAGAGCCTGTCGTTTAAAACCCAGACAACTTTCTTCCCTGTCAGATCATAATTTGTATCCGTCAGATATTGCCTGACAGAGCTGATCACTGCATCAATCTCCTCAGGTTTGTTCACTTCAGGCATGCCGTCTCCGCTGTCATCAACTATCCCGGAAAGTTCAGGATATTTTGAAGCATCTTCATTATGCATCTGCCACATCATGAATACGTCCTTCATGAGGGGCTGATTGAGTCCTGGTTTGCCTTCCTCAACCAGGCCAGGCCAGGAGCTGTGCACCCTGTTTGCAGGATAGATTTTCCCTTTGTACCTGATCAGGACAGGCTGGAAAGGTGTTGTCGGCTGGTCGTCTCTCGTGAACATATTGAGCTCTCCGTAATGGTTCCAGTAATTCATATCCTGGTCATAGAATGTCCATATCCGTTTCGGCGGAGGTGAAATTTTCGGTCCCTTATTGAAGACATCACTGACCTGCACCTGTGCTGTTTTCACATATCTGAAGGGGATGTGACAGGTCTGGCAGGCGATCTTTTCAACGTGGTGCGGCGGAAGCCCGTCATGTTTTGCAATCGGAGCGCCCAGATAGCCATTTGTGTGGCAGTAATTGCAATCGAGCATTGTGTTGTCAAGGTCATTCCTTACATTGCCGCCCGGGTCATCTCCCTTCCCGATCTGATGGACTTCTTTCCCTTTTATTCTCTCATCCAGGGCCCTGCTTCCGGCAGGATGACAGTCTACACATCTCAAGCCGGCCCGAATGTGGACGTCCGTCCTTGGGCTGAATGAAGCTCCTCTTTTTTTCCATCCCGGCTTGCCGTGACACTGAAGACAGGTGTCATTGCGCGGTTCCCTGACCATATGGGGGGAAATCATGCCTTTATCGTCGAACTTGCCTGTGTCATAGGTTATCCGAACGGGCTTGTTATCTTTAATACTTCCGTCTACTTTTCCGAGACCGCTTCCAGCTGTGGCAGCCCACCTGAAATTTAGATTGCCGAGCTGTTTGTTGCGCTCTTTGAAATTAAAAGAAGGCATATGGCAGAGAAGGCAGTCAGCTTCGATTACACCGGCATCAATCCATTTTGCCTTGAAATAGTCTCCGTCCAGATTATTATCGCCTCCTGATTTCATTCCCTGCTTTTTCATATATTCATCATATCTGTTTCCTTCACGGTCATACTCAAGCGGACCCCCGCCGGGATGGCAATTGCCGCAGGAGGTCACAAAGTCAAACGAAGTCATGTCAATCATTCTCGGATTTGAATTCTTCTTATCCGCAAGACCGCGGTATAGCGGGGCAGGCGATCACCAGTTGCCGCCATAATTGCCCGGAGACGAAACCCAGAGATAACGTTTCTGCATATCTTCCGTCGGCTTTTCTCCCTTACCCTGAGTGAAATGGAAACCCCCGGTTATCTTATTGTAGTCGTGACAATTCTTTGCACCACATGTCTGTTTCGGAGAATAGGGCTTGTCTGCATTGATATTGTGAATGGGATCAATAATGTTCCCTGCTTCATCCTTCAGATGAAAAGGCGGGCAGACCCCTGACGGAGCAGGCTTTTTCTCAGGTTCTTTCTGGTTTTCAGCATGTAATGTGAAAACAAATAAAGTAACAAGAATGCCCAATGCAAGAAAAATAACTCGCTTCATTCATAACCTCCTGTATAATTATAAATGCACTACCGTTCTCAAAATAGCATTCTTCAGACTTTCTTGTGGAGGCGTATTATCGTTCCTCTCTCTACAGAAGCCTCCCTATGTATGTATCCTCCCCCGACGGGAGCACCTCTCTACTTCCCCTCCCTTGACGGGAGCACCTCTCTACTTCCCCTCCCTCGACGGGAACACCGAGAATCTCCCCTCCCTTGAGGGGAGAGGGGACAAAGGGGAGGGTGTCAGAATATGAATCCTTACTTGTAGCCGTCTTAGTAAATGCAAATAGTTCCATTGAGTTCACTCTACAAAATAAATCTTAAGCAGCCACATTAATAAAAGGCCTCCGACCATGGTTTTCTTAAGATCATTCGGGCCGAGGAGGCCGAAGACCTCTCCCTGCCTCATCGAGAAACTGATTCCGTCAAGGGCTGGGAATGTGTTATAACTTTTTCTCAGTTCTTTTACTATGACTGCTTCCATTTTTTTTCAATATTTATTTATTAAATCCCATATCATCTTCACCGCGATCAGATAGAGTATCAACCCGATTGCTGTTTTTACCTGTTTACCGCTCAATTTCTTTTTCATCAGATACGCCCCGAACAGAGCGCCTGCAACAGAACCTGTTGCACAGAAAGACAAAAGTTTGATATCAATATTTCCAAGGGAGGCATGGCCCAAAAATCCTGAAAATGAGGAGAATATCACGATAAAAGCAGTAGTTGCCGCCGCTTTCTTCGGATTAAATCCGAGCCAGACCAAAACCGGCACGATAAAGTTTCCGCCTCCAACGCCAAGAAGTCCGCCAAGATAACCAGCAAGGGAACCCACACCAGTTCCATCTGCTCTTCGACTGGTATTTCGTCGGGCATGATACCCATGCCACGCTTCTGCATAAAGGCGGATTTAGCAATCTGGTTCTGCAACGTTGGCTTGTAGCTCACACGTACGGAGCGGTTGGTCGCTTTGTCAATCAGAGTAAAAGCGAGCTTGCCATAGGGTTGCTTGCGGATATTACCCTTGCCAAAGGTACAGCCGGTAGCATATTGCACACCGTCGCCAAAGCACATACCGCCGTGGTCTTCGCCTATTTCCACGATGCCGTAAAGCTGCCAGCCCTATGCGCACGCCAGCTACGCTGGCCCAGCACATATGTCCATGAAACTTAAGTGCGTCAAGAAGTGCCTGTTTGTCTTCCATAGAATTCTCCTTGTTTTTTATCACTTGTTATGTTCTATAAATAGCGCTGACAACAGAGTCTATTTCGTATGAAGTATCTTCTGAAAGATACCCCTTCTCCTTACAGTATCGAATCATTTTTTCCATATAATAGATACAATCATCCTTGAGCATGGCAACTTCACCCATCCCGTCACAACCTTTTTGCCTCTGTTTTGCATTTAGATAAAGTTCCGCACATTCCTTGACCCTTTCAAATAACCGTGCAAGCTGTATATCATTCTGCACAAGCTTTTGAATGGTTTCAATAATGCTCACTGTTAACCTTCTTCAAATAATTTCAAAAATATACGCAAGGGCATAGTAAATGCCAACCAGAATAAAAATAATACCGGTTAGTTTTTTTGTATAAGACTCGATTTTTGTGATTCTGTAATAGAAATTGCTGACATATCCAGTACCTGCTGCTACAAGGAAAGCAAAGAACAGGACCGGAAGAGCAGTGCCGATACCATAAATGAGAGGCAACCCTATCCCTGAATCTGCTTTTACCGCAATAGGTATTAAGCCGCCGAAAAACAGGGCGGCGGATACCGGGCAGAAGGCCAGCGCGAACAGAATTCCGAGAGGCAATGAACCAAAGCTCCCTTTTTCAGCCAATTTTTTTGCGATGTTCCCGGATACCGACGGGATAGGCAGCGGTATCTTCAACAGATCAAGCAGTACCATGCCTACGAGAATCAGCACGATGCCCAGGATTTTATTGACATATCTCTGGAGAAAATCCGACAGGATCGGGACGTCCACCAGTGTTTTTACGATAAGGATGCCAAGGAAAATATAGGTAAGACTCCTTCCAATGGTATAGAGGATGCCTGAAAAAAATACGGTATTCCTCTGCGTAATCCTCCGTGAAATAAAGGATACCGCAGCGATATTTGAGGCCAGTGGGCAAGGACTGACAGATGTCAATATCCCAAGCCAAACAGCAGTTGTTACGAGAAATAATTCCATCAGTTACGTTTCCTCGAGAAATTTTTCTACTTCATCTTTTACATACTGATAAAATTTTTTTTTGTCCCTCACGAGCTTCCAGACATCGGGAAGATTCTTCCATTTCTTCTCCTTGCCGTCTGATACCAGAGAAAGGACAAGGGACCTGGTAAAAAGGTGATAGTCCTGGATAAAGTGACGGTTTCCAGGTTCTTCCACATTTACACGGCGGAATTCGAGTGTTCCATTCTGTAGTTCGTTCGTAAAGTATTGTTCTATCGCCTCTTGCGAATATCGTTCGATTGTACGGCATGTTGTGCATCTAACCGTACCGTGGAAATAATATGCGATTACTTTTGAAGTTATTGCCTTATCAGAAACTGATGATGGGACTTCACCCTGTTTCCCTGTAACTTCAGTTGATGGTAGATTTTCCTTGTCCGATTGAGTTTCAACAGGTACTGATGATTTATCCCCTTGTGTTTCTGCGGCATTAGTTACATTACTCTCGCTTTTTAGGGAGAACTCTTTATAAACAAGAAAAGCACAACTGAAAACTATAAGAATAAGAAGCAGACTCTTTATAAAGCCTTTGACATTCATCCTTTACCCCCTGAATCGTTATTCAATGAGTGCTCCGAAAATTATTCCCGAAATGGTCGCCATGATTACTACAAGACAGACAAATACGACCGTCTTCTGAGTCCCTATTGCACTCCTGATAACGAGCATATTCGGAAGACTCAGGGCTGGACCTGCAAGGAGTAATGCCAGAGAAGGCCCTTTTCCCATGCCTGAACCGATCAGGCCCTGGAGAATTGGAACTTCAGTCAGTGTTGCAAAATACATAAATGCACCGACAACAGAAGAAAAGAAATTGGCGAAGAAAGAATTCCCGCCTACGAGTTGTGCAATATACTTCGATGGGATGATACCCTCATGTCCGACTCTCCCGAGCAAAAACCCGGCAACAAGGACTCCGCCCAGAAGAAGCGGCAGTATCTGAAGTGCGAGAATCCAGGATTGCTGTGTCCATTCCTTTAACTCATCTTTTTTGAACCACTTTATGAGCATTATTAACAGGGAGACAGCAAAGATTCCTGTAATCCCCCATTTGTAATGATAGATCAGCCGCCAGACAGTATGGCTCTCCTCAGGCGGATTTCCCCAGTTTGCAAATACAAGGATTGCAATCATTGAAAAGAAATAGGGGATAGTTTTTCCTATGGAACGGCCGTCTTCAACAGCGCTGAAATCGAAATCGTCTCCCGTATGGCGTTCTTTCTCCTCTTTCAGGAAGATCAGATGCATCAGGAGCCCGATGACAATACTGAAAAGAATAGCACCGATTGCCCTTGCAAGCCCAAGTTCCCAGCCGAGAACCCGGGCTGTAAGGATAATCGCCAGCACATTGATAGCAGGACCGGAATAGAGGAAAGCAATTGCAGGACCGAGGCCGGCTCCCCTGTGGTATATGCCCATGAATAAGGGGAGGATCGTACAGGAACATACTGCAAGGATGGAGCCTGATACAGAGGCAACGGAATATGACAGGAATTTGTTCGCCCTCGCCCCGAAATATTTCATTATCGCCGCCTTGTTAACAAAGACAACAATCGCACCTGCGATAAAGAAGGCAGGGACAAGGCAGAGAAGTACATGTTCCCGCGCATACCATTTGGTCAGGGCCAGTGCTTCAATAATAGCTTTATTGAATTTGGTGTTTTCAATTGGTAAATAGTAGCATCCTAAAAAAAGAGCTATTACTAATAACAGTTTATATTTGGTTTTTATTTTTCTACCTCCGGGTCGTGGGACACTTCAACAATGAAAGCGCCTTTGTTATGTATACATGCTTCTTATTTTCTCCCGCTTGAGGTTTTTATCTTCTGCAACATTCAATTTCTTAACTGTAAAAAACGACGATTTACACTATGACAGATGAGGTTGTTCAGATCTCTTTTCTGCTGAGTCTGCAATATGTTTAACAAGGTCAACAATCTTCCTTTTTATTTCGTCCCGTACCCTTCTGAATTCATGTAATACCTCTTCTTCTGTACCAACTGCCTTGGCAGGGTCATCTAACGGCCAGTGGAGGCTTGTGATCTCAGGGGGGATATACGGGCAGGATTTTGCGGCATTATCACAGAGGGTAATAACAACATGCATCTGTTTCAGTAATTCCATATCAATTGATTTGGACTTCTGATGAGAGATATCGATCCCGATTTCTTTCATGACCTGTACTGCCTTTTCATTTGCCCCCTGGGGAGAAAGCCCTGCACTATATGGTTCAATGAGCCCTTTCCCCAATGCTCTTGCAAACCCTTCTGCCATCTGGCTTCGGCATGAATTCCCTGTGCATAAAAACATTATTTTCAATAGGTGGCATGACTTACCTTTGCACAAAAACATTTCTATCTCCCGCAACAGAATGCTTTATCCCTTGGTTCGATGATATATGGTTTCTTTCTCTTCGTTTTTAGAAATTGATTGAGCCTTTTTTGGTTATCAATCATTGCAACTTCCGGAATCCTCTCAAGCACTGAAAGAAGGAGAAACCGTTTGAACATGTCAGTGTCATCGATACCGTAATGAATCCATTTGCCTTTTCTTCTGTCTTTAATGAATCCTGTCTCTTTCAGTACGCCGAGGTGGAAGGAGACATTTGGTTGAGTCATATCGAGAGCTGCAACAATATCACAGACACAAAGTTCCCCTGGTTCGAGGAGTTTCAAAATCCTTAATCTTGTTTCATCAGAAAATGCTTTGAAGATATTTATCAGATCTTCCATTCTATGCCTCTTTCTGTAAAAGTTCTTTTAGTTTCTCGAGTGTAGGCAAAGGCTTTCCCGCGTATCTGAGTTTGCCGTCAATAATAAGAGCCGGCGTCGCGAATGTATGCTTCATAATCTCAACTATGTCGGTAACCTTTCCTACCTTTACATTGATTCCCAGTTCCTTCACAGCCTGGGTTACCAGGTTTTCCAGTGTCTTGCAGGTAGGACAGCCCGGCCCCAAAACCTTAATCTCCATAATCTGATCCTCCTTGGCAGTTCATCATTAAGTGAACCGTGATAAATTAGTCTTTTATATTTAATTATTTATATTTAAATAATTTAATTACCTTAATTATAAAGGTTATACTGTTTATAGTATAAATGAATATTTATATGAAAATCAATTGCAGTTTTCGGGTTAAAAGTATAAACGTCTGCGGAATTAAACCAAATTAGATTATGAAAATGAACATTTAAACTGACAATCAATAATCTTTAGCATCTTAAAAGACTCATTTACGAGTGTCATATATTACTGTCCGGTTAAAATAGAGCTCCTTGGATAGGATCTTCCTTTCTCATTTTCAGTCTATCGGGCTTGAGGCTCAAAATATCAAAAGGGCCTTCCTATCGAAGAGCATTTCCCGAATAACACGACTGAGTTGCAGCAACGAGAACCTGTACTTTGTCTGATACTTGATATAGGTCAGGAGCAGATAATAGCACACGGCAACCCAGATTTGAGTCATCACAGCGTTTTTGCTGGTTCCAAGAAACGACTTGATCTTCGGGTTCTGTTTTATCCATTTGAAAAACAATTCAATCTGCCAACGGGACTTATATATCTGGGCAATTGTCGTTGCTGCAAGCTTGAAATTGTTCGTAAGAAACGTCAGCATTTTTTTATTTTCTTCATCATAGTACCTGATAAGCCTGAGTTCTTTGGAATATTTGGATCTCGTCAGTACTCCCTGAAGACAAATGCGCTCATCACTCAAGACTTTTTTACTGGAAATCGGATGCTGTCCGACAACTTACCGAATCGATTACAACCATTTTTAATTTAATCCCCCGTATTTTCAATATGTTATACTATGTTGTAAATACAACGTTGGGACACTACTGATATTCAGTATATTTTTAAATTAAGAAAAATACTGCATATGCCTTCCAGAAATTGTTTTTTTACAGATATCGCATCATTCGTTTACAACCCGGAAGTTAAACAGTATCCCCTTGATGTTCCCTTTGACCCTCCTGAAGCATATCCCGAATTACCTTTTGTTAAAAAATACAATACACACAATATGATCTATCCAATGGTCAGAGAACTGCTACAAAAACTTGGCCTTGATAAAAAAAATATCGGCACACCGCTCTGGAACCCATTTAAAGACATTATCAAGCCAGGCAATAATATTCTGATAAAACCGAATCTTGTGCGAGACAGTCATTATCTTGGAGACAGCGCATTGTACAGCACCATCGTCCATGGTTCCCTAATAAGACCTTTTATTGATTATGCTCACCTCGCTTTGAGGGGTAACGGATCAATTACCATTGCTGAGAATCCAACAGCAAAAGTAGATTTTAGTCGTATTATGGATTTTACCGGCATACAGTCCACGGTTGAGGTCTTAGCACATCGTGGGTATAAAGAACTCAACATAATAGATCTTCGAGCAAAAATATTAAAAGAAGCAAACGATGGGTCCCTCTCTTATCATGACCAGCAAGGAGACCCTTTGGGTTACATAGATATCAATATAGGAAGTAACAGTTTGTTTTCTGAATTTGACAATACACCCCATATTCATTACTGCACGTTAGCTGACCCTTGTGTTTCAAGCAGCAATCCGATGCATAGTGAATCAAGAATACCTGATAAATACCATACCCATTCTGTTCATCAGTATACATTCTCAAAATCTGTTTTAGACTCTGATCTCATAATAAACATCGCAAAAATGAAAACACACTTGAAATCCGGTGTGACGCTAACTTTGAAAAACATAATCGGAGTTGTATCTGGAAATGCATGCTTGCCCCACTGGCGTGAGGGACTCCCACCTGACGGAGATGCATCTCCTTCTCATCCTCCATCATATTATATGTCCATGCAAAAATCATTTGCAAAAATAAAAAAATATATAAAAGTAGAAAAGTTTCCCGGCTTTGCCTCGCTGAGAGCCTATCTGCAGGAAAAAAATGTTATTATCGGTCAGTATAAACACTTAAAGCATGGAAACTGGAAAGGGAATGACACCATCTGGAGAACAATACTTGACCTGAACAGGATTGTCATGTATGCGGACAGGGACGGGAAGTTACATGATACGCAACAAAGAAAATTTTTCGGTATAATTGACGGGATTATCTCACAGCACGGAAATGGTCCAATGGCTGGAGACCCGCTCGTTTCATCTATTGTTTTTGCCGGATTTAATCCGGTTTTCCTCGATGCCCTTGCCGTCAAATCTATGGGCATTGATTACAGACTGATTAAAACAATATCTAAGGCATGTGAAATAAAAAAATGGCAATTGCTTCCTGATCATGCAGACCTTTCATGTAAAGATAGAGACGTCCCTGTGTTCAATTTCAAACTACCGAAAGGATGGATAGAGAAGTTTAGCCCATCCCCTCCCCCCCCTTACCTGTAATTGTATATTTGGGGAAATCCCGCAGTCCCTTCTGTTACGATAAAAATCATTCCACCTAACTTCTATTATTCACAAATTTCCAGATTAACCAGAGCAGATGCTGTATCGGAGCGGCTTTACAGAGTGTTCTTCGCCTTACGAAGAACACTCTGTATCTCGGACCCTGTGGAATAAACTTTACTATTCCACAGGGGAGAATGAGCGATGATAGTGCATCTGCTCTGCTATTGAGCGCTTCATGAATAATCTGGGCTGATATGTCTAAAGAATGCAATTGACTATTGAACCGGAGGCACAGTCGCCTTCAAAGTCTTTTGGCCCTGAAAATGCATTTAAAGAAATCATACGGAGGGCATGTGTGCGGAAAAAGCTTTCCCATCACCGCCTTTGTAAGACGTTTATTATTGCATAAACAAGTATATTTTCATGCAAAAAGGAGAGCGTACATCTAACAGCACACCTCGATTTGGAAAGGTTTTTCCGCATATATGCCTGACAGTAATTGCAGTTTTTGGGTTGATTGGAATTCCGACTCATGTCGGGACAAAAGACCTTTAAGACAACATTGCCTCTGATAAATGCAATTTTGGGATTCAAGAATTTTCTTGATTTATCAATGAAATAATTTTATGAGAAAATATGGGACGCTGCCAATTAACCCGGGAAATGCCTGTGCCTCAGGGTACACCAATCAACTGTTTTGGAACGTTGATTGTAGACTTTGAAAGAAAGTATCTTAGAATCCTGCTGCTATGGCTTCTCTGGCAAAGTCAATGAGGAATGACGGGAATACACCTATCGCAAGCACTGCCACGACGGTTACTCCAAGGGCTATGCCTACTGTCTTGGTCGTGGTAAGGGCAATAATATCTCTTGGTTCTCGCATGTACATGTACATGACGATCCTGAGATAGAAGAATGCAGATATTGCACTGAATACGACGGCTACAATAACAAGCCATGTATATCCGGCATGTATTGCGCTCATGAATAAATAGAGCTTACCAATGAAACCCGCTGTGGGAGGAATGCCCGTCAGAGAAAACATGAATATGAGCATAAGGGCTGCTGCCATTGGATGTGTCTTTGCAAGTCCCTGATAATCTGTTATGTCCTCTCCCCTGAATCCCTCTGTCCTGAGCATGATTATGACTGCAAAGGCACCGATGTTCATGAATGCATATATCATCATGTAATTCATCATGCTCGCGAGTCCCTCATTATTTGCAGCGATAATACCGAGGAGTGCGTATCCGGCATGTGCGATCGATGAGTATGCGAGCATTCTCTTGATATTCGTTTGGGAGAGCGCAACGATATTCCCGACAGCCATGGTAAGGATTGAAATAGGGATGAGAATTGCAGCCCAGTTCACGCTGACCGATGCGAAGGCCAAGAGAAAGACCCTGCCGAGAACTGCAAAACCCGCTGCCTTTGGACCGACTGACATAAATGCTGTTATGGATGTTGGTGCACCTTCATAGACATCCGGTGCCCACATATGAAATGGCACCGCGGCTATCTTGAAGCCGAATGCTACGATAAAGAACATGACAGACAGTAAAAGGGCGGGGTTGCCGGCAAGACCTGTTCCGCTGATGAAGACCGCTATGTCCCGGAGATTCGTTGTTCCCGTGAGACCATAAATCAAAGATATTCCATAAAGCAGGAACCCGGAGGAAAAGGCTCCAAGCAGTAAATACTTCAGTGCTGCCTCGTTTGATTTTATATTGTGCCTGATGAAACCTGCCAGAACATAGGTGCTCAATGCCATGAGCTCGAGTCCAAGATAAAGGACGATGAGGTCACCGGCTGATGCCATGAGCATCATCCCAACAGTTGAGAAGAGGATAAGGCTATAGTACTCTCCGTAATTAACCTTCTCGATGGCAATATATCTCACAGATATCAAAACTGAAAGGATTACATTAATGAAAAAGATGAGTTTAAAGAACGTGCTGTAACCATCAGAAACAAACATGCCGCTGAATGTTGTGCCATAACCATTTATAAGCGTTGCCGCAACAACTGCTATACCGCCGATGCATACTGCTGCAAGTATCTCTTTTCTCCTGACGACAAGGTCAAGGAGCAATACGATGAGTGCCATTGCGGTCAAGGTCAGTTCAGGTATTATCGGACTAATATCAGGAAGCTGGAAATTCATCTGATGACGACCTCCATTAGGGTCTTGGCTAAGTTAATCTCTTCCATGCCGCCACTCATATTCACTCTCTGCAACAAATGCTCGACCGATGCATGCATAAACCCGAGAAACGGGGTCGGATAGATGCCGATCCAGAAGACCAGGATAAGCATGGGTAACAGCGCCAGAGCCTCTCTCATATTCATATCGTCCAGACCAACGATCTTTTTATTAATCCGCATGAAGAACATCCTCTGATAAAGCCACAACATGTAACCGGCTCCGATAATGATCCCTGTTGCTGCAAGCACACCGGCCAGCCGGTTAGCAGTGAACCCACCAAGAATGATGAGAAATTCACCGATGAACCCGTTGGTCGCCGGGAGTCCTACTGCGGCCAGAGTGAATACCATAAAGAATCCTGCGTAAACAGGCATGATCGTGGCCAGTCCTCCATAGTCTGCGATCTGCCTCGAGTGTGTCCTCTCGTAGATGATCCCTACTGACAAGAAGAGTGCTCCGGTAACGATGCCGTGGTTTACCATCTGCAAGATACCACCTTCAACGCCCTGGCTATTGAGAGCAAAGATACCGAGTGTTACAAATCCCATATGACTGACTGAACTATATGCAATAAGCCTCTTTAAATCGGTCTGGGCAAGGCATATAACAGCGCCGTATATAATAGCGATAACTGAAAGGGTCATCATGACAGGAGTCATTGCCGTTGCTGCCTGGGGGAAGAGCGGTATTGAAAATCTCAGGAAACCATATGCGCCCATTTTGATGAGGACCGCAGCAAGGATGACACTCCCAGCAGTCGGTGCCTCTGTATGGGCATCCGGAAGCCATGTGTGGACAGGGAACATCGGAACCTTCACGGCAAAAGCTGCAAAGAATGCCCAGAAAAGCCAGAACTGCATCTTGTACGGGTATGACTTTGTTGCCAATTCAAGGATATCAAAGGTCTTGCCAGCGTAAAAGTAAAGGACGATTATGCCGACAAGCATCAGGAGGCTTCCAACCAGTGTATACAGGAAGAATTTTATTGCGGCATAAACCCTGTTGGGACCTCCCCACACACCGATAATGAGAAACATCGGGATGAGCATCGCCTCCCAGAAGATGTAGAAGAGGAAGAAATCGAGTGAACAGAAAACCCCTATCATCCCTGCAGTGGTAAGGAGGATAGAGATATAGAATTCCTTTACTTTTGTTGTAATAGCAGTCCATGAGATAAGGACACAAAGAATAGCCGTTAAGGTGGATAAAAGCACAAACAGGACACTGATTCCGTCAACCCCGAGATAATAGTAGATATTCCAGTCCGGTATCCAGCTGTGCTTCTCTACAAACTGCATCTTATGGGTCGATTTGTCAAAGTTCGTGAAGAGAGGAATCGAAATGAGAAACGTTGCAACACTCGTAGCAAGGGCGATAATCTTTGCTGTTAACTCAGCAGACCTCTTGAGAACAAGGATCAGGAGAGAACCCAGGATCGGCAGAAAGATAACCGCGCTGAGAATCGGATAACCTAAACTGTTCGTTATTACCTGTTCCATTACTCTCCTCTATGAAACGTTACCTACATGAATAATAATACGAAAGCGATTATAAAGATCGCTCCAGCAGCCATGACTATCCCGTAGTGCTGTGCTATTCCTGTCTGAATCCTCCGGAATGACTGGCTGAAATCACCGATCGATTTCGGAACCCCGTTGACGACTCCCTCTATGAACTTCGCATCGGTAATTCGCACGAGGATATGGTCCGCAACCCAGAGGGTTGGCCTTATAAAGAGAAAACTGTAAAGTTCGTCAACGTAGTATTTGTTAAACAAAATGTTATAAACCGGCCTGAAATTCCTTGCAAACCTTACCGGTATATCCAAACGTACAAGATAGATATACGATGCACAAATAATACCAGAAACTGCTATGAGAACCGAAATGCCCATGATGAGCCATTCCTCTGCATGGGTTGCATGAACATGAGGATGTCCGAGAACAGGCTCCAGAAAGTGTGAAATATGTGCTCCTCCACCGAGTAAAGGCGGGATACCCACCCATCCTGCTCCAATTGCACCGACAGCGAGTAACATGAGTGGAATGATCATCACTTTTGGTGATTCGTGGAGATGGTGCTCCTGTTCATGGGTCCCGCGGAATTTCCCGTGGAACGTGAGGAAGATGAGCCTGAAGGAATAGAAAGCTGTGAGAAAGGCTCCGATTGCTCCTAATACAAATACGAATTTCCCCACAGGGCTCTCTCCGGCATATGCAAGCCAGAGGATTTCATCCTTGCTGAAGAAGGCTGCCAGCCCCGGGATACCGGCAATGCTGAGAGAACCGATAAGCATTGTCCTGTACGTCCATGGCATGTATTTCTTGAGACCGCCCATCTTCTGAAGGTTAAGCTCTCCTCCCATGGCATGCATGACGCTTCCTGCGCAGAGGAACAAGAGTGCCTTGAAGAACGCATGCGTATATAAATGGAATATACCGGCAGCATAGGCCCCCACGCCACATGCAAGGAACATGTATCCGAGCTGGCTGACGGTCGAATAAGCGATGATCCTTTTTATATCGTTTTGCACAAGCCCTATTGTTGCTGCAAAGAGAGCTGTTATCCCACCGGTCAATGCGACAACAATCAAGGCTGTTTCTGAAAGATTAAATATCGGATTACATCTGGCAACGAGGAAGACACCTGCCGTAACCATGGTTGCGGCATGGATCAGTGCGCTGACCGGTGTCGGGCCTTCCATTGCATCCGGAAGCCAGACATGGAGCGGTAACTGTGCTGATTTCCCGATTGCACCGCAGAAGAGCAAGAGTGCAATGAGAGTCGGAAGGCTGATTACATAGCCATAGATGTTAACAGTCTGGTGAGCAATAGTCTGTACGTTTCCGAAAACAACGCTGTAATGCAATGTCCCGAAATACAGAAATACCATAATAACACCGAGGCCAAAGCCGAAATCGCCAAACCTGTTAACGATAAATGCCTTCTTTCCGGCATCAGAGGCTGATTTTTTCTCGTACCAGTATCCGATCAGGAAGTAAGAGCAGAGACCGACACCTTCCCAACCGAAATAGAGCTGGAGGAAGTTATTGCCCATGACGAGCATGAGCATGCAGAAAGTAAAGAGACTCAGGTAGGCGAAAAACCGGTAATAGCCCGGGTCTCCGTGCATGTACCCTACGGAATAAATTGTGATAAGTGATCCACAGACTGTGACGACAATGAGCATGACAGATGTAAGCTGATCAATGAGAAAACCGACCGATACCTTGAAATTGCCGGAAACAATCCACGTATAGAGATCCTTGTCATATGTATTTTTCAATACAGCAACATCATATAACGTATAGATTGCAACAACAGCTGAACCGCATACAGCGAGTACCGAAACCCAGTCTGCCTTGTTCCGTAAAATGTCCTTGCCGAGAGTGATATTAATGATAAACGCTGCTAACGGAAGAAATGGTATTAATAAATAATATTCCATAGAGCTAATCCCTATCCCTGCATCTCATGTATCTCATCCACGTGTGCCGTGGACTTGTTTCTAAATAAGGCAATAATGATTGCAAGTCCTATCGCTGCCTCAGCAGCAGCGACAGCTATCACGAAGAAAGCAAGTATCTGGCCCCTCATGTCCTGGAGGTAGTGGCTAAATGTAATAAGACTCATGTTTACGGCGTTGAGCATCAATTCAATGGACATGAACATGATAATAACGTTTCTCCTCGCAAGGAATCCGAAAACCCCAACGGAAAAGAGCGCAGCGCTCAGGACGATATACCAGTATAACGGAACCATGATTTAACTCTTGAGCCTCCTCTTCGCCAGGACTATTGCCCCGACTATCGCTACAAGAAGTATTAATGATGCAATTTCAAACGGAAAAAGAAATTCCGTGTACAGAATCTTTCCTAAAACCACTATATTTGATTCGCTCTGTACCATTTCGACAGTATACGGCCCTGCCGGAGGAGCGATATATGACCTGAAGGTCATCACGAAAAGGAAAAAGATACCCAGAGCAAATGCAAAGCCTGTAGGCCATGCATTAATAAATCGTTTTGCCTTTATTTCTTCTTTGATGTTTAAAAGGAAAACAACAAACAGGAACAATACGAGTATCGCCCCCGCATAGACAACGATCTGCACTGCGGCAAGGAATTCAGCATTCAGAAACAAGTACAGGCCGGCAATGTGGAAGAAAAGGAGAAGCATCCAGAGCACACTGTGAACCGGGTTCTTCCTTGTGACAACAAGCATAGCAATAAACAATATCGCAAAAGCAAAATATGCAAAAAATATCTTAGGAAGCATGCCCTCTCCCCTTTGCCTGGCCCGGAGGAGTCGCAAAGTCCTCTGACATCGGCCGCCAGAATCTCTTGTAATACTCTATTCCTTTATTCCCGGGCATATATTTATCCCAGTTATTTAAAAGCTTGTCTTTTGTCATGTGTAAGGCATCTCTTGTGTAAGCGCTATATTCATAATTTTCCGTAAGAGATATGGCTCCATAGGGACATGCCTCGACACAGAACCCGCAATAGATGCATCTGAGCAGTTCTATCTCGTATCCTGTAACCTTTCCCTTTTCCCTGGTGACTTTGATACACTGAGAGGGACATATCGTGGCACAGAGTCCGCATCCAACGCATTTTGACTCACCAGCCGGCCCTTTTGAGAGCGCATGCTGGCCTCTGAATCCAGGGGCAATATCTCTTCTCTGATCAGGGTACTGTATCGTAACTGCCTTCGATACCATCTTGCGGAAGGTAAGCGCCATACCCTTGAATATCTCTATGAAGGTAATCTGCTTCAGGATTCCCTTATCCAATATTTTCTTAAGACTCACGCTTAAAACCCCTTAAAACATTATTTTGATAAGCCCTGTAGCCAGTATATTTGCCAATGCCAGCGGTATTAAAATTTTCCAGCCGATTGACATAAGCTGGTCATACCGGTATCGTGGAACAGTTGCCCTAATCCAATAGTAAAAGAATATAAATACATATACCTTAGCTAAAAGCCAGAATACACCCGGTACGATTTTAAGGAACGGGAACACTTTATATACATACCATGGTAGTGTCCAGCCTCCCCAATAGCATATGGTAACAAGTGAGGCCATGATAATCATTCCAATATATTCACCAAGGAAAAAGAGTGCAAACCTGAAGCCGCTATATTCCGTGAAATAACCGGCAACGAGCTCTGTTTCAGCTTCCGGTAAATCAAACGGCGTCCTGTTTGATTCTGCAACAGCTGCAATAACAAAGATTACGAACCCTACAAACTGTGGTATCATAAACATCCCGTAAATTGAATTCTCCTGTGCCTTGACAATATCCGTTAGGTTCAGTGACCCTGCCATGATCATCACACCAACCAGGCTCAGCCCGAGAGCAACCTCATAACTGATAACCTGTGATGTTGACCTCAGACCGCCGATGAAGGAATATTTTGAGTTTGATGACCACCCTGACATAAAAATTCCATAGACACCCATCCCTGAAAAGGCAAAGAGCCACAAGAGGCCGACATTTATATCGGCTACAACAAAATTTTCCTGAAACGGGATAAAAGCAAGCGATGCCATGGCAGCACCCATAAAAATTACAGGTGACAGGTAAAACACGGGTTTATCGGCCTCCGCAGGAATAACATCCTCCTTGAAAAACAGTTTTATCCCGTCTGCAAAGGGCTGCAAGAGTCCATGGGGACCGACCCGCATCGGCCCAAGCCTTACCTGCATATGTCCGATTACTTTCCGTTCAAAATACGTAGCGTATGCAACATGAAGCAGGGCTATACCGAGCACCACGACAATCTTTATCAATATGATACCGACATCGATACCGAATTGAGCGAGGGCATTGAGATTTTCTATGCCGATACTGTTCTGTAAAGTTCCCACAATGTCCATAATTTTTCTTTATCTATCGCATTCTCCAAGGACTATATCAATCGTCCCGATATTGGCGATAACATCGGCAACAAAATGTCCGGCGCACAGCTTCGGTAGGGCGCCGGCGTGGATGAATGAAGGAGACCTCACCCTCATCCTGAAAGGTTTTCCGGTTCCGTCACTCACGAAATAAAACCCGAGTTCGCCTTTCGGTACTTCCGTTGCAACGTAAAGTTCCCCCTTAGGCGCAACAGGACCCTTTTTAACATAGGTGAAATGATCGATGATAAGTTTTGAAGCATGTGCGATATCATCCGGCACTGGAGATTCAAGGATCTTCTTCATTTCTTCCTCGCTGAGCCCGTGTCCGCCGGGAACGAGAAATAGTGCTTTAAACTTGCACGTCGTGTAACAGTTCGCGCATTTCAGGCAGATTTCCTGGTCAATCTTGTGCGGTTTTTTCTTTTCACCGGTTATTGCACCGACAGGGCATGCCCTCTTGCACATGCCGCAACCTTTGCATGCCTTTTCCTGAATATAAAATGCATGTTGCTTTGCCGGATGAGTAACAGGGAACATGGCATCCTTCGGTGGAAAAGTAAATTTCGATTCATCTGCCATGACAGGGCCTGGAGGTAATTTCTCAATCAACTGCCTCAGGATCTTTACTGACTGCCTGAATTCATGCATCCTGCAACGGTACCGGTCATACACATCGCCTTCGCTCCCGATAGGAACCTCAAACTCAACTTTATCGTAAGCATCATACGGAGCATTTTTTCTGACATCATACGGAACGCCGGAACCCCTCAATGTCGGGCCTGTGAGTCCCCAGTTCACTGCCTCCTCGGCAGTGAGAACGCCTATGCCTATCGTCCTCTGGAGCCATATCCTGTTCTGGTCTATAAGGGTCTCATATTCCAATATCCTCGAAGGGAATTCATCCAGAAATTTTGAGAGGCTGTCAAGGAATTCCTGTGATATATCGTTCCTGACCCCGCCGATTCTCGGGTAGGTCACGGTAAGCCGTGCCCCGCATATTTTCTCAAACAGTTCCAGTATCCATTCCCTGTCTCTGAAGCAGTAGAGGAAAACGGTCATTGCGCCAATATCAAGCGCATGCGTTGCGAGCCACAGGAGATGGTTGGCTATCCTTGACATCTCTCCAACGATTGTCCTTATGAACTTTGCCCTCTCAGGCGCCTCTATGCCGAGTAATTTCTCGACTGCAACAACATAGCCGATATTGTTTGACATGGCAGAAACGTAATCTAACCTGTCTGTCAGGGGCAGCGCCTGGAAATAGCTCAGACTCTCACCGAGTTTCTCTATCCCCCTGTGGAGATACCCTACGATTGGTTTAACATGTACGATCCGCTCGCCGTCTAAATCAAGCAGGAGACGCAACACACCATGAGTAGCAGGGTGCTGCGGCCCCATACTGACATTGAGTTCTCTGGTTTCCAGGACTTTTTCTATGTCTAACATCTCATCCTACCCAATCATACTCACTGAGTTCTTTTGACCGTTCGACCATTTCTGTAAAACCTTTCCAGTCATTTTCAAAATCAGGCCCCTTGAGGGGATAATCTTTTCTCAATGGATATCCTTCCCAGTCCTCGGGCATAAGGATTCTTCTCATATCAGGATGCCCCTTAAATGTAATCCCGAACATATCAAAACATTCCCGCTCATGCCAGTCAGCGCCAGCCCATATCGGGGTTACTGACTGGATCGTCGGGTCGTTTTCAGGGACTTCTGCCCTCAGACGGATCATATGGTGATGCCGTATCGAATAGAGGGTATACACAACCTCGAATCTGACGTCTTTCTTATTAAGATAATCGACTCCGCAGAGGTCCTTGAGGTGATCCAGACTCAGCATTGCATCATCGTGAAGGTATTTACAGATATTAAAAAGCCTGTCTCTTTTCAGAATGACGGAGACCTGATCCCTGAATTCCGCAACTTCTATAACCTGGTCAGGGAACTCCTGTTTTATCTTCTCAGCTATTTCGGCCGGCTGCATCCCCTGTTTGGGGTTTATTCTTACTTCAACTACCGCCAAGGACTCCACCTCGCTGTTTCTTTCTTAATTTTTTCCTGAAGCAGCATGATCGCTTCCAGCAGTGTCTCCGGCCGCGGTGGACAGCCGGGGACATATACATCAACAGGAAGAAAGGTATCAACTCCCTGCACCGTACTGTAAGTCTTGAATATCCCGCCGGTACATGCACAGCTCCCCATTGCTATGACATACCGCGGCTCAGGGATCTGGTCATAGACCCTTCTCACAACAGGCGCCATCTTCTTTGTAACCGTACCCGCTACAATCATCGCATCAGCCTGGCGGGGTGACCCCCTGAATATAATGCCAAAACGGTCTAAATCATAGTGGGCTGCTCCTACCGCCATCATTTCGATAGCACAGCATGCAAGTCCAAAGGTTACCGGCCATATGGAAGATACCCGTGACCAGTTTACAACCTTATCGAGCGCAGTGATAATGACGTTCGGGGGAAGCACCTTTGTATGTTCGTCTACGGTGATGAGTCCAGTTGCTGCTGTATCGATCATCTGTTTACCTCAATGAAAAACATTCCGTGCATCAATAAACGTGATCCTATCAATCCCACTGGAAGGCCTCTTTGTCCCAGGCATAGAGATAACCGACCAGGAGAATAGCGATAAAAATAACCATTTCGATAAAGGCATATATGCCGATCATATCGAATACCACAGCCCACGGATAGATAAAAACAGCCTCAACATCGAATATGACAAAAAGCATGGCGATGATATAAAACCTGATAGAAAACCGGTATCGTGGCTCCCCTTTGGGATTGACACCTGATTCATACGGAAGGAGCTTTTCGCGGTAAGGCTTCTTCATCCTGAAGATCGTGCCGAGTAATAAAGCGACGATACCGAAAACCAAACCGATAATAAGAAAGATAAGAACCGGTAAATAATTTGTTGGTATATAAGCTCCAGGCATAAGCGGATATGTTATACTTAAAAATGTCATTACTTGTCAAGAAAAAAATTCATATCCAAAAACTTCTTGATAAAAATCAAAGCCCTGTGTTAAAAGTATTACAAAATTTTCAACAATTAAATTTAAAAAGCTTGTCTCCGGTAGGAATGTGCAGAACCAGTTATCTGAAATTTTTAAATCATACGAAGGTGAAAAAGGCGCAGTAATCACCATTCTTCAGAAGGTTCAGGGGAAGCTCGGATACTTGTCCAGAGAGGCCATTGCAGAAGTAGCCAGGTTTCTCAGGATGTCTGAAACCGAGATATTCGGAATTGCCTCCTTTTATGCCCAGTTTCGATTCACTCCCGTTGGAAAACATGCGGTAAGGGTCTGTCTGGGAACAGCATGTCATGTACGAGGCGGGGAGGAGATCATGAAGGCGGCCGAGAACAAACTGGGGATAGAACGAGGTAATACCACAGGCGGCCTGACCTTTAGCCTGGAAAGGGTAGCCTGCTTCGGTTCCTGTGCATTAGGCCCGGTAATGGTCGTTGACAAAGATGTCTATGGCAGGCTGACCACAACAAAGGTCAGAGATATTTTATCGAAATACAATTCTTGATACTTTCAAGCTATGACTTTTGAGGAGATCCAGAAAAGAGCTGTTACTGAATGGGAGAACTGGCAAAAGAGCAGGAAACCCCGTATCCTCGTCGGTACCGCTACGTGCGGGAGAGCTGCCGGAGCCCTGGGTATCCTCGATGTCATTAACGATGCATTACGAAAACTGAAGATTAAAGCGACAGTGACAGAGGTAGGCTGTATTGGTTTATGTTATGTTGAGCCAATGGTCGATATCATCAAGCCGGGGAAACCCCGGATCTCATACGGGGGTCTCACTCCTGAGAACATGTTGCAACTGCTTGAAGACTACTTAATCAATGATAATCCCCGTCCGGACTTAGCACTGGGTTACTTCGGAAAAGACAAAGTCGACGGCATCCCTGCCTTCTTTGATATGCCGGTTCTAAAACCCCAGATACGTATCGTACTACGCAATTGCGGTTCTATAGATCCGGCAAATATAAATCATTACATTGCCAATGGAGGTTACAGTGGCTTAAGGAAGGCTCTTTCCTTAAAGCCTGAAGACGTGATTGAGGAACTGAAAAAATCAGGACTGCGCGGGAGGGGCGGAGCCGGCTTCCCGACATGGATGAAATGGAATTTCTGCCGCAATGCACCGGGTACGGAAAAATATATCATCTGCAATGCTGATGAGGGAGACCCGGGTGCATTTATGAACAGGTCCTTACTGGAGGGAGACCCTCATTCTGTCCTGGAGGGTATGGTTATCGGTGCATATACCATTGGTGCCAATCAAGCCTATATTTATTGTCGCGCTGAATACCCCTTGGCATTGGAACGATTAGGGTTAGCCCTACGCCAGATGGAGGAGTATGGTTTTCTCGGAGCCAATATAATGGGTTCCGGTTTTGACTTACATATAAAGATCAAGGAAGGCGCAGGTGCCTTTGTCTGCGGTGAAGAGACATCACTCATAGCTTCCATCGAGGGCAAGCGGGGTATGCCGCGTCCCCGTCCTCCCTTTCCTGCCATTGCAGGTCTCTGGGGGAAACCAACGAATATTAATAATGTAGAGACGTGGGCAGATGTTGCATTAATCATGCAAAGGGGCGGTGAATGGTACAGTCAGTTCGGGACCGAAAAAAGCAAGGGCACAAAGACCTTCGCTCTGGTCGGAAAGGTAGAACGGACCGGTCTCGTCGAAGTCCCGCTCGGTATAAAGTTACGAGAGATTATCCATGATGTCGGCGGAGGTATCCAGAACGGAAGGAAGTTCAAGGCTGTACAAACAGGAGGTCCTTCAGGAGGGTGCCTGCCGGCAAGCCTGCTCGACTCGCCCGTAGATTATGAATCCCTGGCTGCAGCCGGCTCTATCATGGGCTCGGGCGGCATGATTGTCATGGACGAGGATACCTGTATAGTTGACATGGCACGCTATTTCCTCACGTTTACGCAGGCTGAATCCTGTGGCAAGTGTGTTCCCTGCCGTGTCGGAACGAGACAGATGTTAATGATACTCCAAAGAATCACCAATGGTGAGGGAGAGCCTGAGGATATTGAACGTTTGCTGAGATTGGCCAATACGGTCAAGTCAGGTTCCCTGTGCGGTCTGGGTCAGACAGCTCCCAATCCGGTCCTCACCACAATTCGATATTTCCGGAAAGAATATGAAGATCACATTCACAAAAAAATTTGTCCGGCGTTAGTCTGCAAAAAATTAGTTTCCTATTATATCCATCCGGAGAAATGCAGAGGATGCGGGATTTGTTTCAAAAACTGTCCTGTTGAAGCGATCTCGGGCAGCAAAAAGATGATACATGTTATAGATCAGAAGAAGTGCATCAAATGCGGGACATGCTTTCAGGTCTGTCCTCAACGCTTTTCTGCTGTTGTGAAGGTATCAGGGAAAAGGATACGGGTTCCGAAGAAACCGGTTCCTGTCGGCATGCAAAAAGTTGCAGGGAAACGCACATGAGCACAACTCCTGACAAGCAGGCAAAAAGTATAACACTCACAATCGATGACCGGCAGGTCACCGTGGACACCGGCGCGACAGTACTCGACGCTGCTCACGCAACAGGCATCTACATACCGACACTCTGTAACCACCCAAGTTTGCCGTCTTATGGCGGATGCCGCATGTGTCTGGTCGAGATTGAAAACATGCGCGGGTTCCCTCCATCGTGTACAACCCCTGCACAGGACAACATGGTCGTCATGACCAATACCCCGCAGCTGCAAGAACTGAGGCGTAATATTCTAGAACTGCTCCTTACCGAGCATCCCCATACCTGTCTGGTCTGTGACAGGAAACAGCAGTGCCAGCCTTTCCATACGTGTATCCGAAAGGTTGCAGTAACAACAGGCTGCACAGTATGCCCTCAAAACGGTATCTGCGAACTCCAGAAAGTTGTTGAATATGTGGGTCTCAAGGAAGTGAGCCTCCCCTATACCTATCGTGAACTCCCTGTTCTCAGGGACTCACCGTTCTTTGACCGGGATTATAATCTCTGTATCCTGTGCGGACGGTGTGTCAGAGTCTGTCAGGAGATAAGGGGTGCCGGGGCCATTACCTTTACGTATAGGGGACCAAAGGCCCTCGTCGGCACAGCCTTTGATTATACATTGCAACAGGCCGGCTGCCAATTCTGCGGTGCCTGCGTTGATGTCTGCCCTACCGGCGCACTCGCTGAACGGGCAGTCAAATGGACCGGCCTCCCTGATTCGATTGTAACCACAACCTGCCCGTACTGCGGTGTCGGCTGCCAGATCAGTCTGCAGGTAAAACACGACAGGATCATCAATTCCTTACCGGTTGTGCAGAGATTACCGAATAAAGGCCAACTGTGTGTCAAGGGACGATATGGTGTTGCCGGATTTGTTCACCACTCTGAGAGATTGACAACCCCTCTCGTCAAGCGTGAGGGCACTTTTGTCGAAACAAGCTGGGACGAGGCGCTGGACTTTGTCGCCAAAAAATTAGGGGGATACAAATGTGACCGGTTCGCGCTCATCTCTTCAGCCAAAATTACAAATGAAGAAAATTACCTTGCCCAGAAATTTGCACGTGCCGTTATGGGAAGCAACAATATAGACCATGCATCCCGCTCGTGCCATGCTCCTTCAATAGTCGGATTGGAAAAGGCCTTTGGCATCGGAGCCATGACGAATTCCATAGATGAAATAAGCGAGGCCTCCTGTATATTTGTCATCGGCAGCAACACGACTTCAGGACACCCGGTTCTTTCATTACAGATAAAAGAGGCAATCAATAAAGGCGCAAAACTGATTGTTGCGGACCCGAGGGAGGTCAAGATAACTCAGTGGGCAGATATATGGCTCCGGCACATGCCGGGAAGTGATGTTGCCCTCCTCATGGGCATGATGAGGAGTATTACAGAGGAGGCCCTGGCAGACATGTCCTTTATCGAGGACCGGTGTGAGCATTTTCATGAGTTCAGGGAATCGCTCAAGGACTTCACACTGGATTTTGCAGAAAAAGTCACCGGCGTTCAGAAGGATAAGATAAAAAAGGCAGCACGGCTGTTTGCTTCTCAAAAACCTGCAATGATCATTTATGGCTTGGGTATAACGCAGCAAAGCCACGGCACTGAGAATGTCCTTGCCCTTGCTAACCTTGCCATGCTGACCGGGAATATCGGGAAACCTTTTTCCGGTGTTAATCCTCTCAGGGCGCAGAACAACAACCAGGGCGCGTGTGACATGGGAGCTCTGCCCGATGTTTACACGGGCTATCAGAAAGTCGACATCCCCTACATTCAGAAAAAATTTGAAGCTGCATGGGGAACAAAATTACCTTCAGCACCCGGGTTAACTCTCCCGGAGATACTGAAAGCTGCTCATAACGGTGGGATTAAATCCCTCTATCTCATCGGCGGGAACCCTGTTATCGGTCAAGCTGATTCCGGAAGTATTACAGATGCCCTCAAAAAACTGGAATTTCTCGTCGTCCAGGACATCTTTCTTACAGAGAGCGCACGATTAGCACACGTTGTTTTTCCGGCAGCCAGTTTTGCAGAAAAGGACGGCACCTTTACGAATACAGAGCGCCGTATCCAGCGGGTACGAAAAGCCATTGAACCTATCGGGAATTCACGGCCAGACCACAGGATTCTCAGCGCACTAGCCAGGCGGATGGGAGCAACAGGTTTTGATTTCAGTCATCCTTCGGAGATCATGCAGGAAATAGCCGAGCTCACGCCCAGCTATCACGGCATTACCTATAGCCTGCTGGAAGAACTATCTCCTCAGTGGCCGTGTCCTGATGAAACGGGCAGGGGGACTTCCTTTCTCCATCGCGATTCTTTTATTCGGGGCAAGGGGAGGTTTACTCCTCTCAGCTACAGGCCACCTGCTGAATTACCTGATAATACATATCCGTTCATGTTAACAATCGGAAGCAGCCTTTACCATCATCAGACCGGCGCCATGACCCGGAAGGTATCGGGACTCAATTTCCTGCACCCTGAAAATGTCGTCGAGATAAACCCGACAGATGCAAGGAAACTGAAAATAAAAGACGGTGACCCTGTGACAGTCATTTCACGGCGGGGACAGGTAACTACCAAGGCAAGGGTGACCGACGCCTGTTTAGCCGGTTTAGTCTATATGGATTTCCACTTTGCTGAAAGTGCGGCGAATATCCTCACAAACCCTGCTCTCGACCCATTATCGAAAACCCCCGAACTGAAGATATGCGCTGTAAGGATAGAGAAAGGACAGGGAGGTTGATTCATGTTTAGAGTCCTGGTGAGCGAACAAGTAGTGCCCAATATCCAGCTTTTAACTATAGAGGCACCGGCAATAGCGGAAAAGGCCCAGCCCGGCCAGTTTGTTGTTGCTGTGGCAGACGAACATGGTGAACGGATTCCTCTTTCCCTCGCTGACTGGAACAGTGAGGAGGGTACGGTCACACTTCTCATCATGCAGGTAGGCACATCCTCGAGGAAACTGGCTGCACTCAAGCCAGGTAATTCCATCGCACATCTTGCAGGACCTCTCGGTATACCATCTCATATGGAAAATTTTGGGAAAGTAGTCTGTATTGGCGGCTGTTACGGCATCGGGGCAATCCTGCCTATTGCTCGATCACTGAGAAACCATAAGAACAAAGTAATCACTATCATAGAGGCCAGAAGTAATAATCTCCTTTACTGGCAGGACAGGTTAAAACAAGTAAGCGATGAACTTATCTGTACTGCGGGAGATAAGTCAGCTCCTTATAAAGGTTGGGCATATGACCCGCTGGAAGAAATGCTGAAGAAAAAGAAAAATATCTGCCGGGTTTACGCGATCGGATGCACATTTATGATGAAACTCGTCAGTGACACAACAAAACCTTTTGGGATCAAAACCCTCGTTGCCCTTAATCCCATTATGGTCGATGCAACAGGAATGTGCGGAGTATGCAGGGTTTCCGTAGGAGGAAAAACAAAGTTTGCCTGTGTTGACGGACCGGAATTCGACGGCCATGAGGTCGACTGGGATGTCCTGGCTGCACGGAAGACAACATACCTTGAGGAGGAAGTAAGGTCACTGCAACAGTTTGAGTGTCAGCAGTGGTATGGAGAAAAAGACAAGACGCTTGCTATGAAATAGTATGGCAGAAGAGAAAAAAGCAAAACCAAGAGTAAATATGAGGGAGCAGGATCCTCTCGAAAGGTCCCGGAATTTTATGGAGGTTCCCTATGGATATACTCCTGAAGAAGCAGTCGGAGAGGCTTCAAGGTGTTTAAGCTGCCTGAGACCTACCTGCAGGAACGGCTGTCCTGTTGAGGTTGATATACCCTCCTTCATAAAATTAATCAAAGAGGGGAAATTCATGGAAGCCGCATGGAAAATCAAAGAAAAAAATGCGCTGCCCGCTGTCTGCGGAAGGGTTTGCCCGCAGGAAATCCAGTGTGAATCTCACTGCATCCTGGGGAAGAAAGGCGAGCCTGTTGCAATAGGAAACCTGGAGCGTTTCGCTGCTGATTATGAACGGAAATCAGGCGAGATAACCGTTCCTGAGAAACCAAAGCCAACCGGTAGAAAGGTTGCTGTCGTCGGGGCAGGACCCGGTGGCTTAACCTGTGCAGCCGACCTCATAAGATTAGGTCATGAGGTCACCATATTCGAGGCATTACACAAACCGGGAGGTGTCCTCATCTATGGTATACCCGAATTCAGACTTCCGAAGGTAATCGTTGAAAGGGAGGTTGAGTACATCAGGAAACTCGGTGTTGAGCTCGTCCTTGATGCTGTAATCGGTAAACTCTACACCATTGACGAACTCATGCATGAAAAAGGATATGACGCCTGTTTCATCGTAACCGGTGCAGGACTCCCAATTTTCATCGGGATCCCCGGAGAAGATCTCAACGGCATCTATTCTGCAAACGAATTTTTGACAAGGACGAACCTCATGAAAGCATACCTCTTCCCCGAATATGATACACCGATCAAGAAAGGAAAAAAGGTTGCCGTCTTCGGCGGAGGCAACGTTGCCATGGATTCAGCACGGGTTGCCCTGAGACTCGGTGCAGAAAAGGTCTACCTCGTTTACAGGCGGTCTGAGGCAGAGATGCCCGCACGGAAGGCAGAGGTCCACCATGCACATGAGGAAGGGATAGAATTCCTCTTCTTAACCTCTCCTGTAGGGTTCATTGACGACGGCAAGGGAAACCTCTCCGGGGTTGAATGCATAAAAATGGAACTCGGAGAACCCGATCAGTCAGGAAGGAGAAGACCGGTCCCCATCAAGGGCAGTGAATTTCAGCTTGAAATCGATATAGGAATCCCTGCTGTAGGAACCAGATCAAATCCGCTCTTGTTGAGCACCATGCCTGATCTAAAACTCAACAAGAGAGGGTATATCGTGGCTGAAGAAGGCACCGGCATGACGTCGAAAGAAGGCGTCTTTGCCGGCGGTGATATTGTGACAGGAGCTGCAACGGTCATCCTCGCCATGGGGGCTGGAAAAAAGGCAGCCAAGGCGATCCATGAGTATCTCAAATGGAAATTCTGGGATACAGGGAATTTCGAACAGTAAAATGCGCATATTTCTGAGGCGGCAAGATGAAGATAGGTGAAAATGACCTGCCCTCGCTTCAGATAATCATATTCTTCAGGTACGGGCTCTTTCATCTTGAGGACAAGATCAGCCTGATTCCGGCTTAATCTCTTTTGGTACGCCTATGACCATGCAATGCCCTTTCCCTCACGACTATCGAATTTTCGTGAGCCTCTAAGCCCTCAATGGAGGCCATGGTTTTTACTGTTTCAGCAAGTCTGCAAAAGCCATCACATGAAAAACTTAAGAGACTCGAGCGTTTGACAAAATCGTAGACGCCGAGCGGTGATGAAAATCGTGCAGTTCCAGCGGTTGGAAGGGTATGGTTTGGACCTGCCGCATAATCTCCCAAGGCCTCCGGTGTCCATTCTCCGAGAAATATTGCCCCGGCATGTTTAATCATGGGCACAATCTTTCCTGGTTTTTTTGTCATAATTTCGAGGTGCTCAGGAGCAATTTCATTTGACAGCTCCACAGCCTGTCTGAGACTCTTGGCGATGATAAGGGCTCCGTAATTATAAAGCGCCTTTTGTGCAACACCTCTCCTCTTTAGATTACTGAGCTGCCGTTCAATCTCTTCCTTAACTGCGCTTGCTAATTTTGTTGAGGACGTTATGAGAATAGCAGAAGACAATTCATCATGTTCAGCCTGGCCGAGGAGATCAGCTGCGACAAAAACAGGATTTGCTGAACTATCAGCAATAATGAGTATCTCGCTCGGCCCTGCGATCATATCAATATCGACATCCCCAAAGACCATCTTCTTTGCTGTTGCGACATAGATATTTCCCGGGCCCACAATCTTATCAACCTTTTTGATGCTTTCTGTCCCGTATGCTAAAGCTCCGATTGCCTGTGCTCCACCTATCCTGTAAACCTCTTTTATACCAAGCATGTTTATTGCTGCCATAACATACGGGTTTATTTCTCCCTTCGGAGCCGGAACGCACAGAGCTATCTCCTGAACGCCCGCTACCTGCGCAGGGATAACATTCATTAAAACAGTTGACGGGTATGATGCTGTGCCACCGGGTATGTAGACTCCTACCCTCTGAAGAGGATTGAGCACCTGTCCGAGTTGAACACCTTTTACGGAAAAAGACCATGATGTATCCGTTTGCCTCCTGTGGAAATCTCTTATCCTTTTTGCACAATGTTTCAATGCCCCTCTCACACGCACGTCAGCTTTTCTTGCCCGTTCTGCTATTTCTTTGGAATCTATTCTGAGAACCTTGATCCCGTGGGAGTCAAAGGTCTTCGTGTATTTGAGAACTGCCTTGTCACCGTTTTTTCGAACATCGCCGAGGATAGCTCGCACCCTTTCTTCAATGTTTCTTCTCATTCCTGGGGCACGCTCCTTGAGAAGACAGATGAAGGAACGGACATCTTTTTCAGTTCTTATGATTCTCATTGGAAATAATTCTACCCTTTAAGAAGTGATTATTCAATAGCGCAATGATTTATGTCACAATTGCCAGCGCTTAAGTACATTGAGATCAATGGCGCGTCACGGGAGCTTCAAGAAAAAATATATGGAGAAATCCTGCTTGATGAGATTATCAGGTATTCACCGATCACATAAAGCCTGAACAACTACAAAAGACCGTTAAGGATATCCTGTTCTAGACATTTTATAAGCTGATCTTTTCCTGTACGATGCCGGTCATGTAACGAGAGTAATCTCTCCGCATAGCTCTTTGCCTTTTTATAGCCCGCCTGACGCGCTCTCTCGATAAGTTCCCACTCAGCTGTACTCACAAATTTTTCAAATGCATCTTTTATTTCAGGAAAGATGAGCTTTCTGTAACCTTGAAGAAAAACGATATAGAAGCCGAGAGAACCTTCTTTTTTGTGCTTAATGATGTACTTAGCCATACCTTTTTCAGATGTATCAGATAAGATATCTTTGACGCTTCTTGCAAAAAATTCAACCTTCGTTCCAGAATATTCAATGACGAGGTCTTCCCAGGCCTCACCAAGCAGTTCCCCTTCAAAGGCCTCACCGACCTCATGATGGATGTACGTCTCTAATTCAGAGAGGGAAAGCCCTGACATTTGTTGCTCTAATTTTTCTATTGTTACCTTTTCTTTTGTAATACCGTATTTTGAAAATGCAAAGGCAAGAGGACTTTCCGGGCCTTTACCCTGCAATTCATCTAATTTCCCCCAAAGGTGAAGTCTCGTTGTATCCAACCTCCCATAAATTACCCCATCTTGTACCATCGCAGGATTATCTGCCAGATCTCTCGCATATTCCTTTCCGCCTATGTATACCTCATGCCCATCGACTGTATAACGAGACAGGAGATCCGCAAGGAAGAATGATGGCTTCATGTGAATCCCGTAGCCGGCACCGTAAATAAGGTTTTCTTTATTTAATACGCTATTGATCTTTTGAACCTCAAAGGGCTTATAAGCCTTCCCATTTATGACAATGTCCTCAAAAGTTCTACATTCAAACTCTTTCCAGAGATTTTCCCTTTCTTCTATCCATTCAGAAATTTCTTTTCGCTGAATACCTTCCCAGAGCTTTATGCCTCTTTCTGCACGATAGAGGTCCCGAAGCCTGAGGAGAAGGCCGCAGACAGAATACCATCCCCAGTATTGAGCATCTGAAATATTGCAGTTCTTTTTAACCTGTAAGGTCAGAGTTTGAATGTCTATCATTTTTCCCTTATAAATTCTATTTTATCAAAAGAGTCAGGTGATTAGGTATAGTATTGTGTGAAAATAAACTTGATGATAATATTGTAAACCGTGAGAAAATTGAAACTCCGTATCGAATATGATGGAACCGCCTTTCATGGCTGGCAGGCACAAAAAAACAAGCCCGCAATCCAAACCGTCTTGGAAGAAAGCATTCTGAGATTAACCGGGGAAAACTCAAAGGTTATCGGGGCAAGCAGGACTGATGCCGGTGTTCATGCTTTTGGCCAGGTCGCAGCTTTCAAAACTCATTCATCGTTAAAACCAGAAACGATTCAGAATGCCCTCAATGCGTTACTCCCTCATGACATCCGTATCACTGAAGTCACCGATGTCAATGAAGCATTTCATCCAAGATACGATGCTGTAAAAAAGAGCTACCTGTATATCATTGTAAATCAGAGAGCATCTCCTGCCTTTCTCCACAGATATACATGGACAGTTCAGCAAAAGCTTGAGCGGGCACCCATAAAAGAGGCCGCCCATGTTCTTGTCGGCACGCATGATTTTTCTGCATTTCAAGGGACAGGGAGTGGTGTAAAAAACCCTGTGAGAGAGATCTTTTCGCTGAGTATCGAAAATTTAAAGGGTCTCAATTTTATGACAACCTGTCTCAACGGTAATTTTATAAAGATACGGATTGAAGCAAATGGTTTTTTAAGGCATATGGTGAGAAACATAACGGGTACCCTTGTTGAGATCGGGCGGGGAAGAATTGCTTCCCATCAAATCCTGGACATCCTTGAATCGCGTAACAGGAAATGCGCAGGTCCTACTGCTCCGGCATGCGGCCTCTTCCTGGAAAAAGTAACATACTAATTCAGGGAGTAAGGGTCAATGAGATTTCAAGTGAACGGGGACTGTTGGACTTTGGATTTTGTAATCTCTAATTATATTTGGAACTTCTCCACCCACTCATCGAAACGCTCTAATTTTTCAGTGCCGTATTCTGCTATTTTCATTCTTATACTATGAAGAGGCCGCTCATTTATAATGGAATCCGAAACTTTGGAAAAAAATTTATCCGCATAGCAGATAATCTGCTCTTCAATGGTAACGGGTACCATATCCCTCATCGGAACGGGAAACTTTTTCTGTTTTATGTCTTTAACCGTTAATCCCATACCAACGTGCCTCTCACAGACAAGGGCATGTTTTGGAAAACCTTCTCTCTCTAAAAGTTCTCTTCCCAGAAATCCATGGCAGACATAAGGATACTTACCGTAACAGCCAATCTCCGGAGCCATTGTTAAGAATATGCCGATGTCATGCAGCATTGCTGCCTCATATATAAATGGCACCTCAGGACGGAGATGCTTCATATGCCGGGCAATCTTCAAGGCTTTTTCTGTCACCATTCTGCTATGATTCAGAAGAATGTTGTATGTCCTTGATTCAGCGCTATAATATTTTTTAAGAATATTTTCCGGATCCATAGGGTTACAATCGATATCATACAGAATTTATCTTTTTAAAACAAACAGATAACTAAAATTTATATTATAAATTATCATATAATAATCGACATCCCTACTCTGCCTTGTTGCTGTCTCAGCAAATTTTTAATAACCTCGAAATAATTTAATTGACAAATATCTACTCAATTGTTATGATAAGAGGAAATAACTATGGCATCAACGGTTAAAGATTATTATAAGACACTCGGGGTAAACAAGAATGCCTCTCAGGACGAAATAAAGAAGGCTTACAGAAGGCTTGCGCGTAAATATCACCCGGACCTGAATCCCGGCGATAAGACCGCAGAGCAGAAATTCAAAGAATTAAACGAGGCATATGGAATCCTCAATGACCCTAAAAAGCGTGCAGAATATGACCAGTTCGGCAGTTCCCCTTTTGGAGCAGGAGGGCCGGGGTTTGAAGGATACAGGACATATGATTTCAGGGACTCTTTTGATTTCGGTAGTTTCGGAGACATCCTGTCTGATATTTTTGGGACAAAGGCCAAACCAGGCGCTGCCTACTCGAAAGGACCTGACCTTATTACGAGCCTCGATCTTTCTCTGGAGGAAGCATTCTCCGGTGTTACAAGATCGATTTCTTTTAATAGAGAGGTCAGGTGCAGCTCATGTAACGGCTCTGGTGCTGAATCATTTCAGGCATGTGATACCTGTAAGGGGACAGGGAGCACAGGAACTTCAAGGGGGTTCTTTAGGATGTCTCAACCCTGTCCAGCATGCAGGGGAACCGGAAAGAAGATTACGAAGACCTGCTCCTCATGTGCCGGCAGAGGCAAGAACTACAAGACTGAAACGCTCAAGGTAAAAATACCGCGTGGCGCTGATACAGGATCGCGGGTGAAGTTAAGAGGAAAGGGTGGGGCAGGAATTGGCGGTGGTCCGGCAGGAGACCTCTTTATTGACATAACCGTAAAACCTCATCCGATATTTAAGCGAAAAGCAGATGATATTTATCTTGACTTGCCCGTTACGTTTAACGAGGCAGCCCTGGGAGCAAAGATTGAAGTGCCCACAATAGATGGGTTAGCAGCAATGACGGTTCCACCCGGGACACAAGGCGGGCAGAGGTTCAAGCTTTCCGGAAAGGGGATGCCGTCGCCAAAGACCGGTGTGCGGGGCAACCAATATGTAGATATAAGGGTTGTAATCCCGAAGCACCTGGATAATAAGGCACAAGATATCATAAAGGACATAGGAAGCCTTTATGAAGAAGATCCTCGAAAGGGGCTGTTGAGAAAATGAGACACAAGAAAGGTAAAAAACAACCCTGTTTTATGATAAGTGTTGTCGCAGATATGCTCGATGTACATCCTCAGACCTTGCGTCTTTATGAGCGTGAGGGCCTCATCACGCCTCATCGTGCAAAAAGAACGCGGCTCTATTCAGAGGAGGATGTTGAAAAACTCGCTATGATACTCCGGCTGACGAGGGAACTGGGAGTGAACAGGTCAGGTGTTGAAATTATCCTCAGACTGAGAGACAGGTTAGAGATGCTTCAAAGCGAAATGGAAGACATGATGAACTTTCTCGAAGATGACATTAAAAGAGATTTTATAGATAGATTTAAAAAGATTTTTTCTGAAGAATAAGGGGGACCTATGGATAAATTTACAATAAAAAGTCAGGAGGCTATTCAGGAGGCCCAGAGGCTTTCTGAGAGGAAGGGAAACCAGCAACTGGATGCTGAGCATCTTCTCCTGGCTCTTCTTGAAGACGAAGAAGGAGTTGCCACCCAGATACTCAAGCGTCTTGGTATCAACACAAACTCGCTCAAGGCAGATGTTGAAGAGGCCATAGACAAATTTCCGAAGGTCGTCGGTGCAACGCCCATGGGACAGGTCTATATCTCTCCGAGACTGAAAGAGCTGTTTGAAAAAGCAGCGAAAGAAGCAGCGCATTTGAAAGACGAATATGTGAGTGTCGAACACCTCCTGATAGCACTCGTTTCTATAGGCGGAATCTGCTCTGACCTCTTGAAAAGATACGGGGCATCTGCTGATAAGGTTCTTTTCGCCATGAGAGAAATCAGGGGAGCGCAGCGCGTGACTGACCCCGCTCCTGAAGATAAATATCAGGCACTGAAGAGATACAGCCGTGATCTCACCGAACTTGCAAGGAAAGGGAAGCTTGATCCCGTCATCGGGAGAGCTGATGAAATACGGAGGATTATTCAGGTGCTTGCGAGAAGAACCAAGAATAATCCCGTGCTCATTGGCGATCCGGGTGTTGGTAAAACAGCGATTGCAGAGGGTCTTGCGCAGAGAATCGTTGCGGGAGATGTTCCGGAGACTTTAAAGGAAAAAAAGGTAGTAGCCCTTGATATGGGTGCACTTGTTGCCGGCTCGAAATTCAGGGGAGAATTTGAAGAGAGGCTAAAGGCAGTTTTGAAAGAGATAGAGCAGGCAGAGGGCAAGGTCATCTTATTCATCGATGAACTCCACACCCTGGTCGGTGCCGGTGCAGCAGAGGGTGCGATAGATGCTTCAAACATGCTCAAGCCTGCCCTCGCGAGAGGCGACCTCAGGTGTGTTGGGGCAACGACTGTCAACGAGTATCGCAAGTACATTGAAAAAGATCCTGCTCTTGAGAGAAGGTTCCAGCCTGTCTTCATTAATGAGCCGGGTGTCGAAGACACCATTTCAATCCTGCGCGGACTCAAGGAGCGTTACGAGGTTCATCATGGCGTCAAGATAAAGGACTCTGCTTTGATTGCAGCCTCAGTGCTTTCAAACAGGTATATCACAGACAGGTTTCTTCCTGACAAGGCAATTGATCTCATCGATGAGTCTGCTTCGAAGCTGAGAATGGAAATAGACAGCATGCCCATTGAACTTGATGAGATAGAGAGGAAACTGCGTCAGCATGAGATAGAGAAACAGGCAGTAATGAAAGAAGATTCAAAAGAGTCGAAAGAGAAACTGGATAAGATTGGAAAGGAAATGGCCGAGCTTCAGGTGAAACGCGATGAATTGAGAGCACAATGGCTGAGTGAAAAAGAGGTTATTGCAAAGATACGGGAGTATAAGGAACAACTTGAATCATTAAGAATTGATGCAGAAAGGGCAGAACGTGACGGCAATCTGACAAGGGCGGCAGAACTCAGATACGGTAAATTGCCCGACCTCCAGAAAGCCCTTGAAGAGGAAAACAAAAAATTACTCGAGGCCCAGAAAAGAAGAAAGATGCTCAAAGAAGAAGTTGATGAAGAGGATATCGCAGAGGTTGTTTCCAAATGGACGGGTATACCTGTCAGCAGGATGCTCGAGGGGGAGGTTCAGAAGCTCCTCCATATGGATGACCGTCTCAGGAAGAGGGTTGTTGGGCAAGATGAGGCAATTGAAGCAGTCTCAAATGCGGTTCGAAGGGCACGGGCAGGCATCCAGGATCCTAACAGACCCCTTGGTTCTTTTATGTTTTTGGGGCCAACAGGTGTAGGAAAGACTGAACTTGCGAGGGCACTTGCTGAGTTCCTCTTCGATGATGAAAACGCAATGACACGAATAGACATGTCCGAATATCAGGAAAGACACACAGTCTCAAGGCTCATTGGTGCGCCTCCCGGTTACATCGGATACGAAGAGGGTGGACAACTGACCGAGGCTGTGAGAAGAAAGCCTTATTCGGTAATACTTTTTGACGAGGTTGAAAAGGCCCACCCAGAGGTATTCAATCTCTTGCTGCAGCTTCTGGATGACGGGAGGCTGACTGACAGCCATGGGCGAACGGTTGATTTCAGGAATACGGTGGTCATTATGACATCTAATATCGGGAGTATGCATATCCAGGAGATGCTCGAAGAAAGGTCAAAAAAGCCGGACGCATACTGGATCAGCAATAACGCTCAAATAAAGGAAAAGATCGCCGGGGACCTCAAGACATTCTTCAGACCTGAGTTTTTGAACAGGGTTGATGAAATTCTCATCTTTAACCCTCTGACAAAGGATGTTCTCAAGCAGATCGTCGAGATACAGGTAAAAAGGATGAAGAGATTCATTCAGGGAAAAAATATTGATATCAAGCTCACGGACCGTGCCAAGGAATTCTTTGCAGACATCGGTTTTGATCCCGTTTATGGCGCACGGCCGTTGAAAAGGGCATTGCAGAAAGAGATATTGAATCCCCTTGCACTGAAGATCCTTGACAAGAGCTTCAAAGAAGGTGATACGGTTGCGGTTGACTTTGAAAAGAACAGGATTATCTTCAAAAAGGAGGATTTCTCAAAAGTCAGTGTATAGGAGTTTAACAGTAACAGCCTGAGCGACCTGACAGGTATGCACTCTATATCCTTAAAAGAGGTAATGTCAACATGCTTTTTGACAGAGACAGCATTCTTATAAGCCGGTAATGGAAGATTGTACTGGCAGGAGAAGAGGGCTGTCGCTAACTAGGTCGGATTTCAATTTTTTACTCTCTTAAAAAAAGGCGGCCGGGGAATTTCTTCCCCGGCCTTCATTTGGGTGCGTGTGAGGAGGGTTTATTTCTTTTTCTTCTTTGCGGGCTTCTTTGCTGCCTTTTTTTTCGTCGCTGCTTTTTTCTTTGTTGCCATTCCTTTTCACCCCCTTCCTGTCCGCATTCTGCCTACAGAAATCAATGCGGAATTTCCGTCTTTAAAGCCTTCCGATCAAATTTATCCTTTTGCCGTTGAGCATTTTCTTAAGGCTCGCATCTCCCCGCTTCTTCTTCATCCGGTACTCCTCTTCTTCCATTTCCCTGCACTGAATCCGCTTCTGGAACCTCCGCTTGATCTCCCGAAGATCCTTTGCCAGTGGCAACTCCGCTCCTACGACAAAAAGCTTGACCTCTGCTTCATCATCGCCCTCTGCGTATCCTCCGTATATACATGCCGCCTTTGCCCCGGATGACCTCAGGACGGCCTTCAATGCTCCCGGCAATCCCAACGACTTCGTAATAAGATTCTTTAGTTCTGCATATAACGGCGACTCAGTATCTGCCTGAAAATATTTCAGATTTGCTACCTTCTCACTCCTCACAATTCCCATCTCAGCTAATTTATCCAACTCCCTCTTGATCCCGGAAGGGTTCCTCCTTAATAGCTTCGCTATTTCGCGAACATAAAAGTGCTCATCAGGACTGTTTAACAACAGCGACAAAACATCCGCCCGTATCGTTGATGAAAATAAATGACTTAACATTATCCACCTCTTTTGATTTATACATGATAAATCTTCTTTTGTCAACAAAAAAATCACTTTTTTGAACAAATAGTGCATTTTTGTGAACGATCTCTTTATACGAACAATCGTTCTAATTCTGGAACTATCGTTTCTCTTTAAGCATCTTATGTCTCCGAAGAAATAAGTACTTTCAAAATATCTCTTGCATTCATTTTGATTTGTGCTATACTAATTTTTAGTAAATTTATTTTTCCAAAAAAGGAGGGGACATGGCGAAAGCAAAAAAGGCAACCTGTGCCGCCAAGACAACCAAAGGGAAAAAGTGCAAGAATCCCGCATCCGGGAAATCAAAATACTGCACAACACACAAGAAAAAATAACAGGGATTATAAGGAGCCATCAGAAGGAATTTCTGAAGACACCTGTAATCACAGCTCATATCCTGTTACCTGTTTTTTAACACAGGGGGCGAGATAGTATCCGGGAGATGGGTTATCTGTTTCTTCCATCTCCCATATTATTGTACTCACTGCACTCCTCTCTCTGACTATATTCTATTGCCCCCCTGCATGATGTGTGTCCTGTATATCCGGTCATTTCTCTTCCGATACGTTATATGAAAATTCATTGCTGTCCAAAATAACCTGCGGAAAAGGAAGCCGGGTGCTGAATAAACACAATGACGACACCGTATAAAGAAAACATCCTGTTTCCCTGTGACATTCTAAGAGCGTAATCAGGAAAACTTCTGATAAGAGAATTGAGGTATGCCATATTAATTTATCATGTCGATTCAGTGTGTTTATGAGGTATCCGGCCTCCCTTTGAAATTTATTTTGGACAAGCATGATGAAAATTGTACAATGAGTATATGATTGTACTCGACAGCGTTGGTAAGTCCTTTGAATACAAATGGGCTGTGAAAGGACTCGACCTAACTGTTCATAAGGGTGAGCTTTTTGGACTGCTGGGCCCAAATGCTGCCGGCAAGACAACGACAATAAAGATGATGACCGGTTTGCTGAAGCCAACTGAAGGGAAAATACTTATTCATGGATACGATATCGTTAAAGAACCCTTGCAGGCGAAAGCTGTTTTCGGTTATGTGCCCGATAAGCCGTTTCTGTATGAAAGGCTCAAGGGTCGGGAATTCCTTTTATTTATTGCATCCCTTCATGGAGTTGAAAAGTCCAAAGCACTCGCAAGGATCGATGAACTGCTTGTGCAATTCGGGATAAAGGACATCGGGGAAGAATTAATAGAAAGCTATTCTCAGGGCATGAGACAGCGGCTTCTCTTTTTATCAGCCTTAATTCATGAACCGGCTGTCCTGTTTATTGACGAGCCGTTCGTAGGGCTCGACCCTTACGGGGTCACGATGCTGAAGGAAATAATGCTCAGGATGAGTGCAGACGGTGTTACCATATTTTTAGCAACACACAGTCTCCACATTGCTGAAGAACTCTGTGAGCGGGTCGGTTTGATCAGAACGGGTTCCCTGCTCAATGTAAAGACCCGGGATGAAATTCTTTCAGAAGGCGGTCTTTTAAAAGTATTCTTGAACAGCACCTCATGAATACAACATTTTTATTATTGAGTCCCAAGATCACGTCACTCAGAAACACTTTTTCCCTTCAAGCCTTTCTAAAAAAGCTTCCTTTCCTATGTGTCGGATTAATTTTCTGGCTGTTATTTTATATCTGCTCTTTTGAGGTCTTAACATTCATCCGCTCTATGGAGTTTTTTGGAGAAGAACTCTCCAGGAAGCTCCTCTCGATGACCTTTTTCAGCCTCAGTATCTTTCTTGTACTCAGTAACACGATAACAGCTCTTTCTGCTTTTTATATGTCGAAGGATACATCCTTTCTTATGTCAAAACCGATTCAAATACGAGACATCCTGAATTTGAAAACGATTGCGACATTCACGAGTTCATCATGGATGGTACTATCGTTCTTGCCTCCTCTGTTCATCGCATATGGAGTGAGCTATAACGCACCGTATACTTTTTACATGATACTTCTCGTCATATTCATCCCGTTTCTCCTCATACCGTGCGGCATCGGGATTGTGTCAGCACACCTCATTACGCGTGTTTTCCCAGTAAAAAAAGCCCGTTTCGTTCTGCTCGTCACCGGGCTTGGCCTTTTCCTGTTCGTGTATATTTTCTTTCGTTCACAATGGCTTATCAGTCCGGACAGTCCTGAAAGATTTCTTGAAGCATTCTTTACCATCCGATTTGACTCTCCTCTGTTTCCGAGTTTTTGGATGTCCGAGTCTGTTTTTCCACTGCTCTCTGGACAGTTCCCGCACATGCTCTACCCGCTGTTACTTTTCAGTAACACTGCATTCATGCTCATGATATCCGGAGGAATAGGGAACATGCTCTTTATCAGTACTCTTGAACGGATTCAACCTTCTCTCAGGCAACAGGCATCGATGGGTAAAAAAAGCTCCTATCCTGCCCGTATGCTGAATGTCCTGTGGAAAGACCTAAGGATATTTTTCAGGGATACCGGCCAGTGGTCACAACTCTTAATCGTAAGTGCCCTGATTCTCATTTACATTTATAATTTCAGGGTCATTCCTGTCAAAATACTCTCGGAAATTTTTCCGTTTATCAGAGAACTCATGGTACTCATCAATATGCTCATGGCAGGGCTTGTTCTTTCAGCAGTCTCTGCCCGGTTTGTCTATTCCTCGATAAGCCTTGAAGGTATGGCCTTCTGGATTATGAAGGCATCGCCCCTGACGGTGCAAAAGATACTCATATCAAAATTCCTGTTTGGCTTCATTCCCGTAACACTCATGCTGACAGCAATAGTCGGGATAACAAGTATCATCATAGATGCAGACAGCCTGTTAGTTTTCCTTTCTGTAATAACTATCCTTATCCTCTGCACATCCATTTGCGGACTTGGAACAGGGCTGGGTGCCCTGTTCCCTCAATTCAGATACGAAAACATAGCGTCCGTCTCAATGAATCCTGGAGGTATGCTCTTCATGCTTCTTGCCTTTTTGATTGTGCTTCTGACGGTTTCGCTAGAAGCATTTTCCTTCTATCTCTATAAAACAGGGGCTCTGTCAGATTTCTTATCACCCTGGATGGGAAAAGCGCAACTTTTTCTGACAGGGATAGCCATTATCGTCCTCAACTTCATCACCTTCTATATACCAATGAAGTTAGGAGCAAGGCGTCTAGAAAAAGACTTCCGAGCTTAACTGGCATCATTCCATGTTTTAGGGAGGGATATGGTATTTGAGCGGTTTTAAATTCTTTCGCAGAAAGAATTTTCCTCGGACCCTGTGGAGTAAGTCTTACTACTCCACAGGGGAGAATGAGCGAAAATATTATATCCCTCCCTATCTTGCACATAAGTTTACACCTTTATGAATAGAGTTGGTTAGGTAATTCCAAGCGCCTTTTTCATTGACTCTTCATCGTGCCCCAGAATAACTTCTTCGATTATCAACGTAGGAAACGTCACAGCCGGATTATATTTTTTAATCTCCTTTGAGGTAACCCATTGCTCTCCGCTGTCAAGGAGGTCTACGTCTATCTGCTCAAATTCTATACCGTGTTCCTCGAGAAATTTTTTCACTTCCTTACATATAGTACAGGTAGAAAGCGAATACAGCCTTACCTTCTTCTCCCCCTCCATAGCCAATAACTCCTTTCTCTTTATGAGTGATAGACATCGTGAAAATATACTACTATATTAATAATAAGACCATAAATTACATAATCGTCATCCCCTGGCTTGATCGGGGAATCCAATAAAAACTGGATTGTCCGGTCGAGCCGGACAATGACAACATTTGTATTATATGCGATTTTACTTATAATCTCATCAGTAATAAATGATTTTATTTTTAATATGCCATGGATCCTCTCGGTAAAAAGGAACTCCTGGATTTTTACAACAGGCATCTGAAGGATTTCGGTGATACACCGCAGGCTGTCAGATGGACACCTGAAGGTCAGCTCAAGAGATATGAAACCCTTCTCAGGATATCCGGTGATACAACTGGTAAAACTGTCCTTGATTTTGGATGCGGGAAAGGAGATTTCTTCGGCTTTATGAAAGAAAAAGGCATTTCCCCCCACTATTGTGGTATTGATATCAATAAAAATCTGATTGAACTTGCCATGCATAAATACCCTGAGGCTGAGTTTATTGTAATGGACATTGATGAAACTGAATTCAATAGAAATTTTGATGTCATTTTTGTCTGTGGGTCGTTTAATCTTCGAATCTCAGGGATTGAAGAATCCATGCAACATCTCCTCAAAACACTTTTCAGGTTGTGCAATGAGGCTCTCTATGTCAATCTCCTTACATCATATATACCTAACAAGAGCATTGAGCTCTTTTATGTGAAGCCTGAAGAGATCCTCACCTTTGCAATTACTGAAATTTCCTGCTCTGTTACGTTAATGCATACAAAAAAAGATATCTTCTTATCTGTCTACAAAACATGAAGTATCTTCTTCCCTTGAGACAGCGCCCGCTAAGAATTATTCGGTCTCGAGTGAACCGGACTAATTTTCTTTTTGATATATTCCTCAAGGATAAAGAGGGTATTCAGTTCCTCTCCAGCGGTCTTCTGCAATTGAATGAGTATTTCTTGCCGGATGTTTTTCTGGAGCCTCGGGCAAAGAAAATTAACGCAAATGACATGCCTTGCCCTGAGGGAACATCCCTCGCGTGTCAGGAAATAGCAGGAGTCCGGATCCTGCGATTGAACAGGAAGGGATCTCCCAAGCAAGAGGTTTATGAGGAGAAGAATACTGTCATATTTATATCCCGTACGTTTTCCGCAGCACGTCCCTTCATCATTGATAGCGCAGTCAGCACATTCCCTTGCAATGCCGCCGGCACCCAAAGCCTGTTGTGTAGCCTCAATGTGCTGGTCTAACTGATTCAAGAGGATACGGATCGTTTTGTCCTCGAATAATGAATGACCAAAAATCTCGTAGAGATGGTTGGCAACCATGACTTCATATGCAACTAAATTCGTATTCTTATCGATCATCTCTGCAATTCATTAACCCAGAAAATGCATTTATTATCTTTTAAGAAGGCATCTGTGCAGAAAAAGCTCTCCAGCAGTACCTTTGTGGGCGGTATCATATCCATGAAAGCTTTCACGTTTTCACGGGGACTGTATCGATTACAATAAACAGGTAAATCCTGCATTGGAGAGTTTTTTATGTACATGTGCCTTCTACGATTCTCATTTGATACCCTTTTTCGTGTTAAGAGATCCCCTTTAAGCTGGTTTCAGTCTGTCAAAATCGTCCATCCTATCCGCCAGACTGGTCCAATTGCAGGTTTGTATGAGCTTTACTAATGTGTGCACGGCCTTATTCTGAATAACCTTCCATCTCTCTAATTCATCGCTCACCCCGTAGAAGGGGAGCATGATGAAAAAGGCATGATCCACATAGTTCTTAACGGACGGGAGCACGTCTTTCTGTCTCGTATAATACGGGTCTTCGTGTTCGGCACAGGGCTTGCCAAAAACAATAAACTGCCTGCATGATATGGGGCGCACGGGATGCACAAGACAAGACCCGTTCAAAAGGAATGGACACGGATCATGCTCTCTATGTGCACGAAGCTGCTGCTTGAGCAAATCTCGTTCAGACCCGCTTATCTTTTCGGTAACATACCATGATATACCGACAAGCTCCAGTGGATAAACCGGAATGGTCTGATGTGTCCTGCAACAGCTCGAACATCCCTTCCTGCAAGCAACTGTTTTCTTTTTCTTTTCCTCTTTATGAATAGCCTCTGCAATGCCCCTGTCAACTGTGTAGTAGGCTTCTATGAGAGGAGTGAGCCAGTCATGTATCTTTTCATCTTCCGGGAAGGAAAGTCTCTTTGGCCTCACATAACTCTTGTCCGCTTTTTTCCTATCTGCCATGTCTTATCTGGTAGTGATTATCCATAAAAGTGGACATAAGAGAGGAGGTTGGAGAATTGAAAATGATTTTTGCCACTATGTAAAAGCAGTCCCTTCGGGTTCTGTGAAGGAATCCTGTCCTATTCCTCTCTCAGCCATTTCTTCAGTGTATCCATCTCTTTTTCACCCAGGTTGAGGGTTGGAAATGGTCTCTCTCCTTCAAGCTGTCCCATGACCTTAATCAGTTGCGTCCTTATTATTCCGTGGCTATCAGCAAAACTCTGAAGGTTTTCTTCCATCTGTGGCATGATTGCCATCATATCTCGTGATGCCTCTTCGGTCTTATCCAGGCGTGCATATGCTATGGAACGTGAGAATTTTGCGATCCCGTAATCGGTTTTCAGTTCCAATGCATTCGAGAAGTCTGAAACGGCCTTTTCAAATTCTTCTTTCATCATGTACGCAGTACCTCGAAAGTAATATGCTCTTGCACTCTGGCTATTTGCACGAATAGCCAGAGTGAAATCCTGAATGGCCTTGTCAGCTTCATCCAACTTAAGGTTGGCGGCACCGCGGCTTAAATAGGCTATATAAGGCTCAGCTCCTGCTTCAAGAGCCTTCGTGAAAATCTCAACACTTTCTTCATGCTTTCCATTTACAAAAAGCAGCTGACCTTCTTTCAGTAATTCCATTGGGTTCATAGTTCCTCCTTACGGTAATGCGTATCGTAAAAAAATCTCCTGTCAGTGTCTGAATGCCCTCTGGCCGGTAAAGACCATGGTAACCTTTGGCCTTGCTTCGTTACATGCACTAATAGATTCAAAATCCCTTTCCGAACCTCCGGGCTGTACGATTGCTGAGATACCCTGCTTTATCCCGACATCAACACCATCCCTGAACGGAAAGAATGCGTCAGAGATCATCACGGAACCTTTCAGGCCACCCTTTTTCTTTCTGGTCTCCTTGTCTATTTCACGGAGTGTGTCCTTACTCCGCTCGCCTTTCTTTATTGCAAGCTCAAATGTCTTGTATGGAACACCATACCTTTGAAAACATAAGGCATCAGCGTATTTTTGATACGCCTTGTAGGCTGCTATCTCAGCAACACCAACCCTGTCCTGCTCACCTGTTCCGATGCCGACTGTAACCCCGTCTTTCACATAAATCACTGAATTTGAAGTAATACCCTGTTCCACGCTCCAGCCGAAAAGCATATCATCATATTCCCTGGCTTTTGGTTTTCTCTCTATAATGTATTCTTTTCCCTGGTATATTGCCTTTGCGGGGATGAAGTCCTTCTCTGATTTAATTTTATTCAGTGGAGACTGCTGTATTATGATACCTCCATCGATGAGTGATTTAAACTCAACAAAACGGAGATCCTGATATTTCTCCAGGTCACGTATCTTACTGACCCTGATAATCCTCAGGTTTTTTCTCCTGGCTAAGATATCAATGGTTCCGTCTTCAAATTCAGGGGCAGCAACCACCTCGAGATAATTATCGCTGATCATCTCAGCTGTCGCTTTGTTTAGTGCCCTGTTTAAGACAAGGCATCCGCCAAACGCTGCTATTCTGTCCGCCATATGAGCCTTGGCATAGGCTTCAGATAGTGTCTCTCCATAAGCAGCACCGCAGGGATTGTTATGTTTCAAGATGACAGCAGCAGGTCTTTTCGTCAAAAATTTAATAATATTGAGACCATTATCGAGGTCTGCCAGGTTCGTCTTTCCTGGATGCTTCCCTGCCTGTATCATATCCTCCTCGGAAATGCTGCTGACGAGTCCAGTGCCCGGTTGGATAAACCGGCAATCTCCAAGGATGAGATTACCATTGACCAACTCATAAAGGGCAGCCTCCTGGCCCGGGTTTTCACCATACCGAAGGCCTTTCTCGATAAGTTCTCCTGACTTCTCATCAGGTATTTTCCATGTCCTTTTTTTGTATACCAAGGTCTGATGACCAAATGTAATGACCATGTCTTCAGGAAAATGGTCATCCATGATCGTGCGGTAGCTTTTTTTGATATCAGTCATGCATGCACCCCCCTCTGTTATCCCTGCATCCCTATGGAATTGCACACGGGGCATAAGACCCAGCGTGTAAAAAGCATTCAGGATTTCTTTTTCAGCTTCAATGTCTCTTCGAGCATCAAAAGATATTTAACATAGTTAATCCCAAACTTCATGAGAGCGACTTCATCATTCTTTATCCTCTCGATTTCTCCATCCTCAATATCAAAAACATCAAGAAACTTGCTTTCAAACACAAACCTCTTGAATCTGTCCAAATCGTAAAAGGCCGTGTAAATCTGCGCCTGCTTATTTGAGTCAAGACCGTGACCGGGAAGATTTTGTCTCAACTGGATTTCTTTCCATTCTCTGTTCATCTCATCATAGAGGTCAACCTCCTGGTCACGCCTCCATGATTCTATTGTCCACTCTGCATCTTCCTGATATCCAAGACAATGGGGTTCCCTGATAAAAAAATAGAACTCTTCATGTTCTGTTTCTTTTTCTTTTTCTTTTCTGAGGGATGCCTGGCCAACAGGGTAATAGCGGCAGTTTGCCGGACGGTCAGTGTATATGGTGCACCCGTCAGGTGTCACAAAGGGACATTTTTTTCCAGGATTATCCATCATCTTGAGCATAGCAAACGGATGCGAGGTTTTTTTATCAACATCCATATAGGTATATGTTTCAAGAAACTCCTCAGACGAGATACCCAGTCTGTTTTTCATCCTCAGAATGTCATAAGGTGTCAGGAGAATATCTATTTTGCTGCAGCACTGTGTAAAGCACTTCACCCCTTCATGGCATTTGAATTTGAATTTTGTATCCTTGGTGTATTTCGTTGGTTCCACATCTTTCATGCTTGGTATTGGCATTGCTGTTCAATCCTTTCTGCCGGAATTTCTGCAGCACTTGAAGGGCAAGATTACCGGCATTTTTTTCAAATTCTACGTACAGGTTTTTACTACACGCCTTCTTTTTGCAGATCGCCTTCCTCCGGAGAGGGAGTGATTCTCGGTGGCAGTATTGTACGACATATTTTCCGCTTTCATAGTATGTCCTATTTCATGAAGAAAAAGAAAGGCATAAAGCTCATCGCATCTACTTTATTCATACACCCGAAAACTGCATTTACCGGAGGCATGGTTGGCTGAAAAGTCTTTTGTCCCGACAAAAGTCGGGATTGAAATCAAAAAAAATGTTGAAGGCGGCTGTGCCTCCGGTTCAACAATCAATTGCAGTTTTCGGGTAAAAGATTATGCAGGATTTATTATGAAGGACTTCTCTTCAAAGCAACGCTTATCGAATAAAAAAGGCCGGCAGCAATAGCTGCCGGCCTTTTGAGTTATGAACCTAGATTATAGGAACGATCAGCAGTGCAACAATATTGATAACCTTGATCATCGGATTGATTGCCGGTCCAGCCGTATCCTTGTACGGGTCACCGACCGTATCACCTGTTACAGAAGCTTTATGTCCTTCGCTCCCTTTCCTGTGTACGACACCTTTGGAGTCGGTAACGCCGTCTTCAAAGGATTTCTTGGCATTGTCCCAGGCACCTCCGCCGCTTGTCATGGCAATAGCCTGGAACAATCCTGTGACGATACTGCCGATGAGGACTCCTCCGAGCGCCTCCCTGCCTAAAAGGAGACCAACTATCAACGGTACGCCAACAGGGATAAGGGCAGGAAGCATCATCTGCCTGATCGCGCCTTTTGTCACGATGTCAACGCAGGTTCCGTACTGCGGTTTTCCGGTTCCTTCCATGATGCCGGGGATTTCCCTGAACTGCCTCCTGACCTCTTCAACAACTCCACCGGCAGCCTTACCAACTGCCTCCATGAGGAGAGATCCGAAATAATACGGAAGCAACCCGCCGATAAAGAGTCCGACCAGAACGAGCGGGTTCGAAAGTTCAAATGAAAGCGCCTCTCCGAATGATCTCGAATATTCTGCAAACAAAACCAAAGCAGCAAGACCTGCGGAACCGATAGCATAACCCTTTGTAACTGCCTTTGTCGTGTTTCCGACAGCATCGAGCGGGTCCGTGATGCCACGAATCTCATCTGGCAGTTCTGCCATCTCAGCAATTCCACCTGCATTGTCAGTAATCGGACCGTATGAATCAATGGCCACGACAATACCGGTCATGGAGAGCATCGAGACCGCTGAAAGGCCAATTGCAAAAAGTCCTGCTACTGCCTGGTCAGGGGTAAGCCCTGTAAACCCCCCGGCGCCAATGTAGAACGCCCAGATAATTGCCCCGCAAATGACGAGAACAGGCGCGCCTGTCGCCTTCATGCTGACAGCAAGGCCTGAAATAACATTTGTTCCATGGCCTGTAAGGCTTGCCTGTGCTATATGCTTGACAGGTGCAAACTTGGTAGATGTGAAGTACTCTGTAATCATAACAATGAGACCGGTCAGCAAAAGGCCAATGAGGGCTGTTGTAAAGACCCCCAGCTGCGTAAAAGCCGGAGCAACACCCTCAAGGTTCAGGAACCATCCTGCTACGAAATAAAACGCTATTGCAGCAAGGATGCCCGATACTGCCAATCCTTTATAGAGGGCTCCCATGATATACTGGCTTTTGCCAAGGCGCACAAAATACGTCCCGATAACAGAAGCCACGATTGAAATGCCACCAATGAGAAGCGGGAATTCAATCCACGGGCTTTCCGCTCCGAAAGCTGTTTTTGCAAGGAGCATTGCAGCAACCAGGGTAACCGTATAAGTCTCATAGAGATCTGCTGCCATCCCTGCACAGTCACCGACATTATCACCAACATTGTCTGCGATAACTGCCGGGTTCCTCGGGTCATCCTCAGGGATTCCTGCCTCGACCTTGCCGACAAGGTCAGCACCAACATCAGCTGCCTTTGTGTAAATACCGCCTGCGATACGGGCAAAGACGCTCATGAGAGAGCAGCCGAATCCAAGGCCGACAAGGGCATGGAAGGCATCTTCACCTGCTGCTGACTTTGCAATAAAGTAGTAGCCGGCTATTCCGAGAATTCCCAATCCAACAACCATGATACCGGTAACAGAACCACCTTTAAATGCAACTGTCAGTGCTGAGCTGAGTCCTTTGAATGCAGCCTGTGCGGTACGGACATTAGACCGGACGGTAACCATCATGCCTATATATCCGGCAAGAGCTGAACCGCATGCCCCGATGACAAAACCAATTGCTACCCACGGACCCAGGAAAAACAATAATATAGTTAATACGACGCCTACTATTGCAACTGTCTTATATTCACGATTAAGAAACGCAGTTGCTCCTTCCTTTACAGCGCCCGAGATCTCCTGCATGCGCTCGCTCCCGGCATCCTGCTTGACTACCCATGCTGCGGTTATGAGCGCGTAGGCAACGCCAAAAGCACCACAGACTAAAGCAAATAAAATGATTGTACTCATCCACTTCCCTCCTTAATTAAGAATAACCACATTACATTAAGAACTAAGAGTTATCCTCAGTTAAAAGTGCAGGAAGAAAACTTCCGGGACTTTCAACTGTTACCTATGACTCTTTCCAACCTTTCCCTTTCACCCCCTTCTTCATAAGAGATATTCCTTGAATATGATAGGCTATTTCACATTCTCTGTATACTTTTCGAAGGTCATTGCTGTTGCCCTGTAGACCATATGTGCCATCTTTGAATACGGTGCATATGCAAAAAGGAAAAAGACAGCGACAAGATGAATGAAATATGTTGGGAAGGCAACGATCGGAATATCAGCAATTCTCAAAAGCTCAGCAAGAATACCGGATACTGCTATGATATAGATGACAGATATGAGAAGCCAGTCATAATAACCACCTTGTCCAGCCTTTTCCTTATTCTGCAACCTGTACCGTACAACAAGATTAATTCCAAAGATAAGTCCTATTGCACTTGCGTTGCCAATCCATTTTACCGGGTCTGTTAATGGATAGGGTGACTCACCGAGCATCCAGCTGAATGGTTCCATGCCAAACAATTTCATGAGCGGCGGCCCGTATAAATAAAGGACTGCCCAGGCTGTTGTGATTGCAAGTCCAATGAAACTGTAGAAAACTATAAAATGCGAAACCTTCCGCAGCTTTGTCAATTCGCATTTTTCAAAACGGGTGTGTGACAGGATTTCCCTGATAGTATCAAAGAGGGCGTTGAAAATATTTCCATTTATAGCCTTTCCCTCTAAGCCCGCTGCTCGCAACATGTCTTTCCAGTACCGGTAAACCCCAATAGCCAGTACGAATACGGCAAACATAAATGCAGGCACATAAATAACGTCAATGTATATTGAGGGTAAATACGTCGAGTAGGCGAGCTGCCCGAGTTCGTTTCGGGGTACACTCAGGGGATTGAGGTGCCCAAGCGCTCCGAGGACACCAAGGAGTATTACCACAGGGATTGCGATAAGGAGACCGAGACCACCGGGTCGTCCGACAAGTTTTCCTAAAAATTGAGGTGGTGAATAATGTTCGATAGACATTTTTCTTACTGCACCGAGTACTTCGCCCGGCTTGGCCCCACGGGGACACTGCGCAGTGCAGTCGCTGCACTGGTGACACAACCAGATATCAGGATTGGGGAAAAGCTTGTCTTTCAAGCCCCATTGCGCGTAAATCATCTCTTTTCTCGGGAATGGTTTATTGTCAGGGGCTAGATTACAGACAACCGAGCAGGTCGCACACTGGTAACATTTTTTTAACGACTCGCCGCCACTCTGGATGATATCATTGACAAATTGCAAATCAGGGGTGACGACCGCTCCTTCAAACGGCGGCGCTTCCGGAGCCTTTGGTTCTTCCGGAGCCTTTGGTTCTTCCGGAGCCTCTGGTGTTGCTTTTGTCTCTTCTGCCATACTTAACCCTCCGATCCTAATTATTAAAATTCCTTGAATGGATTATGTCCTATTTCTTTTATCTGTTCAACAAATGCATTTATCTGAGCCGGAAGCGTGTGGTATTCATCAATAGCCACCTGCATCATTTTGACACGTTCTTTCTCCAATTGTAATTTGTCAAGGGTTTCACCAACCTTGCTCAATCTCTCATCAGCGAGTTGACTTCCCTTTACGAAATGACACTGGTAATTTTCACCGAACTTGCACCCCAGGAGGAGAAAACCGTCAAGCCCCTTTGAAAACGCATCTGCAATCCACACGAGGCTCAACCCCCCGAGGCACCTGAGCGGTATGAACCGGACACTCGGGTCAACCCTGTGCCGGTTGAGGGCCAGGGTATCAAGGGCCGGATATGCATCATTTTCACACACGAGGCATGCTATCTTGAACTCCTCTTCATCGATATCTATAGACTTTAACATAGAACCTATAATATCTATACTGAAATCTTTAAATGATACAATCCTTTCAGGGCATGCACCCAGACATGTCCCGCATCTCCTGCACCTGTTGACCTTGTAAAATGGAATGCCTTTTTCATCCTCTTCTATTGCGCCAAAGGGACACTCCTGAGTACATCTCTTGCACGCAGTACATCGCATGAGGTAAGGGTCGGGGAACGTTAGATCCCATGACCGTGGATGTACTGCCATCCCTTTTGCAATATGGTCCATACACTGTATTGCCTTGAACGCAGCACCTGCTGCATCTTCCTGGGCATCTGTCATGTTCATGGGCTGTCTCACACAGCCTGCTGCATAAATACCCGTCCTTCTTGTCTCATACTGGAAACAGATAAAATTCGAATCTGCAAAACCGTAGGCACCTTCAAGAGAAGGAAGCTCTGGACCCTGCACATAGTCAAGGTTTAAGATAAAGTCAGGTTTTGGTGTTGACTCGAGGTAGGTCTTCTTTGCTTCGTCGCCCTTCGCAGCTTCCACAATCATTTTGTCAAAATATTCCTGAGGTGCCCTCGTTGTCGGGACCATCCCCGTAGCAAGAACAACGAGGTCAGCCTCTACCTTGACCTTTTCACCGAGGAGGCTGTTTTCCACCTCGACAAAAAGATTCCCGTTGCCTGCATCCGAAACCCCATGAACATCACCTTTTGTAAGCATTATTCCCGGATCGTTCTGGGCTTCCTTGTAAAACGACTCAAGCCTCCCGGGAGTTCTGATATCCTTATAAAAAATCATGGCAGTTGAATCGGAGCTCTGCGTAACATATCGCGCCTGTTTCAGGGATGTTGCGCAGCACATGGAAGAGCAGTAAGGAAGATGGTCGGGGTCCCTGCTCCCGGCACACTGTATAAAGGCTACTTTCTCAGCCTTCTTCCCGTCAGACGGCCTTGCTATAGAGCCGCTCTTTGCGATCTGCTCAAATTCAATATTTGTCACGATATCCTTGTATTTTCCATAACCGAGGTGCCCGAGTTTTGTTGCATCATACGGTACCCAGCCGGTAGCCATGACAATGGCGCCGATCTTTACTGTTTCAACCCCTGAACCTCCCGATATGGTCACATCGAACAGGCCTGGCTGGCCTACTGTCTTGTCCACCTTGGAAGATTTGAAAACCTTAATGTTGGGGTTGGATTCAACCTGCTGAATAACCTTCTCTATTTCAGTATCAACAATGACCGGGTCAGTAAAATTCCTTGTAGGGATCTTTTTGTATAATTTATTCGCAAACCCGCCGAGCTGGGCCTCCTTTTCGACGAGGACAACCTGATAGCCGGCATTCGCTGCTTCAAGCGCAGCAGACATTCCCGTGATACCGCCACCAACGACCAAAATAGTACTGCTTAAATCTTCAAGAATGTTCGGCACGGGGAGCTCTGACCTCTGTGCTCTGGCACTACCCATTCTGACATAATCTTCTGCCAACCACTGGGTTTCGTCTGTCTTTGGCTCCTGCATCCATGCAACAAATTCTCTGATATTCACCCGTTCTATTACTGCTCCCGGGATATCAAACTCATCGTACTTCACGCGCGGGGAACACGCTACAATCAGGAGGGTATTTAGCCCGTCTTTTTTCATGTCGCCCTTCATGAGTTGAATTCCTTCGGGGCTGCAGAGAATATCGTGGGTCTTGATATTCTCTTCCAGGATAGCGCTTGATTTTGCAGCTTTGGCAAGTTTCTCTATATCTACAGCATCCTCAATCCCGCACCCTTTGCAGATATAGCAACCAATTTTCTTCTCTATTTTTTTCTCTTCTTTTTTCTCTTCAGCCATTCTCTTACCTCCTCACACTCTGGATGCTCTTTATAGCTGCACCGGTAGCATCCTGAACTGACCTTGCGACATCAGCAGGGCTTTTGAGCGTTCCCACAGCATATATTCCCTTCTTTAAGGCACCGTCATCCACAAGCCCGTCGGGTGTATATGCCAAATCAATACCGGGTTTCGAAGTCTTCGTTGAAACTTCCATCCCGGTTGCGAGCACGACCATTTCAAATTTTTCCTTTATCTTGCTCCCCTTAAAGACATCTTCAACTTCAACGATCACGTCCTTTGTACCGGCTTCTTCTGTTAAGCCTGCAACCTTACCTTTTACGAAAGCTACGTTCGGATCATCTTTTATCTGCCAGTAAAACCTGTTTTCATACAGGCCGGGGGTTCTTATATCAATATAGTAAATTGTAATCTTGCAATCCGGATATTGTTCTTTTAAATACATTGCATGTTTCAGTGTTGCAAGGCAGCAAACATATGAGCAGTACTGAAGATGGTTTTCATCTCTCGAACCAGCACACTGGACAAAGGCTACGTTCTTCACCTCTTTCCCGTCAGAAGGCCGGACAATGGCCCCCTTTGTCGGACCGTCCGGTGCGGCCAAGCGTTCCATCATCATGTTTGTTATGGCGTTCTGAATTTTACCGGAGCCGAGGAGATCAAGTTTTGTTATGTCATACGGATTCCATCCGGTCGCCAGCACAACAGCCCCTACTTTTAGATTTACCGTCTCCGGTTTCATGTCAAGATCGATTGCATCATAGGCGCAGGCTTCAAGGCATGGTTTCGCACAATCTTTTGGACACGCCTTGCTGTCAATCACATATTGAAACGGAAATGCCTGTTCACAGGGGAGATACGCTGCCTTAGTCTTGTTCATCCCGAAATTGAAGTCGTTACTCCTCTCTGTGGGACATGCCTGTGCACAGGCATCACAAGCAACGCACTTCTCGTTGACATACCTCGGGTTTACCTTGACGGTAACATCAAAATTACCCTCTTCGCCCTTGATCGACTCAACCTCTGCAAGGGTGTAAATCTTGATGTTTGGATTGTTCTTGATCCTCTTGTACTGGAATTCAAGACCGCAGTTAGGTGGACAGAGTTTCCAGAAATACTTGTTGAGTTGTGTAACCCGTCCGCCAAGGTATGGGTTCTTCTCAACAATATAAACCTCCAGCCCAGCCTCAGCAGCCTCGATCGCAGCGGTAAGCCCGCTCATGCCACCTCCGATTATCAGTACTTTCTTGTTTTCTGCCATATTAACCCTCCTTTAAGGCAGTAAGTCATAAAGAGATACTTATACCCCTCTGCATAATCATCTCTTTATAACATACATCTATAAATGGGGCATATTATAGAGCATAATTGAACAGAAATCAATATAAAAAAAATGGGGAGGGCTCTGCCCTCCCCGAAAGCAAGTATTTTAAGGGAACATCTGGACGTATGGTACCTTTTTGAATTCCCACGTGTTGTTCTCTGGATTGTACACGGAGTTGGTGAAGCATCTCCAGTTTTCGTCATCGATCTTGTTGAAGTCGCCTCTGTAGTAGTAGCCAGGATACCTGGACTCCTCCCTGAAGAGGATATGGCGTGCATGTGCCTCGACTGACAGAACCCTGTGGTAGTTTTCAAAGCACCGTAAGAGCTCATGGAGGTCTTTTGCTGCCATATGGTTGCAGTCCTCTTTGAGAATCTCCAGCTTCTTGAGCCCCTCTTCAAGCATGGTCTTTGATGTCATATACCATGTTGCACAACCGCCGAAATACTCATCAGCAATTTTCATGAGTCTTGCCTGTATTGCCTTAGGACCGATGTAATAAGGATTGATGTCGGGATCGGTTGTATAGGTCTTGTATTTCTCATAGACCTCAAACGGCAGATAGAGTTCAGCCGCAATCTCATCAGGTGACATTTTCGGTGATGGCTTATAGTCTGCATTGTCGAGGATATATGCTATTGCAGCCTTTGCAGCCATTCTGCCCTCTGCATGTGAACCGGAAGAGAACTTGTGGCCTGATGCGCCGACAACATCACCAGCCATAAAGAGCCCTGGTACGGTAGTCATCCTGTTATAGCCCCAGGTGTAATGTTCCGGTGTGTTGGGAATATCGCCAGGGCCGCTTACCCAGAATCCCGCGCAGCCGGCGTGCGACCCGAGGAGATACGGTTCGGTCGGCATGATCTCGGACGGAACCTTTTCGGGCTGGACATCGTTTGCAGCCCAGAGGGACGCCTGTCCGATAGCCATGTCAAGGAAATCTTCCCATGCCTCTGCCTCAAGGTGTTTCAGTTTCTTTGCGCCTACTTTTTCGCCGAGCTGGTCAATAATTCTCTTGGAAAACTCTGCCATTGCGTGATGGGTATTCATAAGGATCGGTCCTTTGCCGTCCTTCATGGCCCTCATCATGAGATGGTTCCTGATGGCTGTGCCCATATTCTTTGCATAGTCACCATATCTGGCAACAGCATCATCAAAATACTCTTTATTGGCGCAGTAATCCTCACCATAGCTGTCGGTTGCCTTTGCCTTGAAGAAGAGGAACCATGCGCCGACAGGGCCGTAGCCGTCCTTAAACCGTGCAGGCACGAACCTGTTTTCCATCAGGGACATCTCTGCACCGGCCTGCATGCCAAAGGCATAGCCTGAACCACAGCAGAACACCGGGTACCACGTTCTTCCCATTCCTTCTCCGACCGACCTCGGTCTGAAGCAGTTAACTGCTCCGGCAGTTGCACAGAGAAATGCCTTTGCTTTAAAGGAATAGATCTTGTTTTCCCTTGTGCTGAATCCGACGGCTGCTGCTACGTTCTTCCCGTTTGTATCCATGACAGCCTTGACAATGAATACCCTTTCGAAATGGTTCTGGTCCATCCCGGTCTTTTCCCTGTTGGTCTGAAGGGCCTTTTTCGCAGCCTCTGCAACAACAACCTTGTAGGACTCCCCGTTGATCATGATCTGCCATTTGCCGGATCTGCACGGGGTTCCGCCATCCACCAGCGATTTATGGCCCTTTTCCTTTGCCTCGAGCCCGTCTATTGAGAAACCGTCTTCGCCTTTTTTCCAGATCGGGAGACCCCATTCTTCAAAAAGGTGAACGGAATCGTCAACGTGTCTGCCGAGGTCGTATACGAGGTCTTCCCTGATGATGCCCATCAGGTCGTTTCTTACGTACTTTACATAATCCGCTACCTTATTCTCACCGACATAGGTGTTGATAGCAGACAGGCCCATTGCAACGGCGCCGCTTCTGTCAGTAGCGGCCTTGTCGACCATAACGACCTTCAGTCCTTTTGCATTTGCCCATGCGCATGCCTCGAATGCTGCACCGCAGCCGGCCATGCCACCGCCTAGGATAGCAAGATCGCACTCAATTTCCGTAACCGCAGGCTTCTGACAATATGAAAATGTACAGGTTTCTTTTTCCATTATATTTTCACCTCCTTATTCTGTTCTTGCCGGCTTGTTGAATAAACCGGGTTGTTTAATCGTTGCAAAGTCCGGCTCCGGTTTTCCGGCAAACGGATCGACAGTACCTTCCACCGTGGTCCTGATCGGGAATTTGAATCTCTTGGTCAATCCGCTCCTGAATTTGATCGTCCACATGATTGTGTCGGTTCCTCTGAGAGGAATGGTCTGTGATCCAAGGGGAACAAAGTCTGAGTAGCCTCTGACCTCAATAGCCTGCTGCGGGCAGATCTTGACACAGTTAAAGCACTCCCAGCACTGTTCCGGCTCCTGGTTGTAGGCCTTCATCGCTTCTCTGTCAAGCGCCATGAGATCGTGAGGGCAAATATACTGGCATGCAGTTTTATCCTGAGCTTTGCAACCGTCGCATTTCTCGGTAATTACAAAACTTGGCATATGTAACACCTCCTTTAAAATTAGATAAAGAGTAACATTAATACGACAAAAGCTTAGTTAGATTGTTTTTGCTCCTTCCACCTCCTTTCTCTTATTTTCCCTGAGCTTTGATAAACTCATCCATGATATTAAGTGACTTTTTGCTGATCACAAGATCAAATATCTGATCTTTTATCTGTCTTGGAAGAGCCTCGATGCTCTTTGTTGTAGCAGTATCGAATTTTGCCATAGGGAATAATTCAAGCATCTTGTCCCTCTGTGCTGCTGTGTTCGGCACAGCTATTACCTTTAACCCTGCCAAAACCTCTTTCGCCATATCTCCAAGGCCAGCAGCTTTTAGTTTTTCAAGCCGCTCTTCATTGATCCATAAGTTAATCGGATAAGTTTCTTCTGCCATATATTTATCCCTCCTTTAATTTATTTCAATGGTTCAATCGTAAAAACCGGCTGCCTGTTCTTTAAGTAATTCTCATTAACAAATGGAGATCCAAAGCCGTATTTCTCTGCGCATTCCATAATCATATCGAAAACTTCCGGTCTGAAGATACGGCGGGGTGGCTTCACACCATCCTGAATAATGCTTCTTATTAAAGTTCCGCTAAATGACGCCTTTTTGTCCTTGTGACCGCAGAGCCCTGAATAGGTAACCTCGTCGCATTCAGGACAGAACCACCAGTCGAGATTGAAGATCGGTGTTATTCCGAGTGAACCCTTGGGTATTTTCTCAAATATCCTGTGCGCGTCATACGGGTCATAATAGCTTCCGACGCCCGCGTGGTCCCTTCCAAACATATGGTGTGTGCAACCGAGGTTGGTCCTTAAGCATGCATGGAATATTGCCTCTCGTGGTCCGGCATATCTCATATCCCAGAAGGAACATGTACACAGGAATGTGTCTTCCCTGAAATATCCGTGTTTGCCCTGAGCATCCTGGCAGAGAAGAATCGCCTCGTCAATGTAATCACCTGCCCTCTTCTCACCAATAATCGCATTCACAAGAACTCCTCCACGGGGTTTATCTACCATCATGGAGCCATAGGCACCCAGGAATGCCCCTTTCATGAGCCATTCATGGCCGGTATGAGGGACGTTTCTTGTCTGATGATTGATGATCATCTCCCAGCCTTTTTCCTTGAATCTCTCTCTCATCTTTAAAGGTGTGAGCCAGAAACTTGTAAAAGGCTCGTTTATCTTTGGGGGATTAACGAGAGTAATCTTTCCACCGAGGAATTTATCCTTGTACTGATACGTTCTCTTTACGCCAGGATGTTTCTCCTCTGTAGTGCCATAGACCTTCATGGCAACGTCTTTTTTGTCGAGTGAGAAAACATCTGTTATGTCGAAAATAGCTAAGGGATTCCCCGTATAGGTAAGAATGATTGTTTCATCCTTCTTTATCCCTGTTGATTTCAATTCCTCATCAGAGATGTCAAATACAATCGGTATGCTCCATACAGTCCCGTCTGCGAGAGCCATTTTATCGCACACTGCATCAACATCAGCCTTTGTCATGAACCCTTCAAGGGGTGTGAAAAAGCCGTAAGCAATATCAATGACCTCTGTTGCAATCTGCAAACGAACATCATACTCCTTTGCCTTTGCTTCCCTCAGTTCTTTGAGTCTTTTAACTGCCGTGTCTTTTGGCATAACCCTCTCTATGATGGGTTTTCCGCCATGCCCAATGTTTTCCATCTTCTCCTCCTTTAGTTGATATTGGAACTGTTACTTGCCCTCTAATAAAGCGCACACCTTCTTGAAAATGTCGTCTATGCTCCCGGTACCTTCAACAGTCTTGAGAATCCCTTTCTTCTGGTAATAATCAATGAGTGGCGCTGTCTGGGCATCATAGACATCTAGTCTCTTCTTTATTGTCTCCTCCTGGTCGTCGCCCCTCTGGAAAAGCTCGCCGCCGCACTTATCACAGACTCCTTCTTTTTTCGGTGGTGAAAAATATATGTTATACATCTGCTGGCAATTCTTGCAGGTCCTCCTGCCCGTTAATCTCTTCATGAGGTCTTCCTTCGGGACATCAACACTCAGGGCAGCATTCAGCGGCATCTTGAGACCATCCAGCATCTTGTCGAGCTCCTCTGCCTGAGCAGTGTTCCGCGGGAACCCATCGAGAATGAACCCGTTTTTGCAATCGTCCTGCTGCAATCTTTCTTCAACAAGGCCTAAGACAATCCTGTCAGGGACAAGCTCACCCTTTTCCATGATTACCTTTGCCTCTTTTCCCAGCGGAGTGCCGTCAGCAACAGCCTTTCTCAAAATATCGCCAGTCGAAATCTGCGGGAGCTTATATTTGTCAATAAGCATCTTCGCCTGCGTCCCTTTCCCGGCTCCTGGTGCACCAAGCAACACTAATCTCATAGTTCTACCCCCATATATTGTATTGACCTTTTGAGTAACTACTACTCCTGCTACTTGAAAAACTTGAAAAACTAACTGCGAAGTTCTATTCCAAAGAATACGTGTGCTTTTAAAAATACATTTATTTGTACGTGGCAGATTACTCTATATCTTCTATAAAGAAAATAAGACGGACATATAAATATATGCTTAGTCCTGTTTTAAGTCAAATTCATATTTTTGATAAAACGATAAGATTTACTTATTACCCCTTTTAGAAGTACTAATCTTTAAAAAATTGTTCCTAGTATGTATTCATACCCTGTAATCTCAGTGTCTATCCATAAATGTTGATTATTCAACCTCCCCTTATCCCTCCTCTCCCCGGCGAGTCTTTGACCCTCAAGGGAGGGGCTTATTTATTAACCCTCTCCCCTGGAGGGAGAGGGCAAGGGTGAGGGGGATTTAACAGTTTATGGACAGACACTATTTATTCATGTCCTCAGTTCTTGTTCTTAAAAAAAAGTCGTACACTTCTTTGAGTGCCTTCCCCCGATGGCTCAACGCATCCTTTTCTTCGTCAGACATCTCAGCGAA
>Ga0209270_1000686_pt1 | contig 63721 bp, 62 predicted proteins | sample MTBAKSrepl1MetaG_FD_187456 | JGI IMG/M metagenome (GOLD analysis project Ga0209270, IMG submission 187456) | Enrichment culture microbial communities from Arthur Kill intertidal strait, New Jersey, USA, that are MTBE-degrading - MTBE-AKS1... | ecosystem: Environmental > Aquatic > Marine >... | reverse complement strand
TTCTTTGTGTTACCATTTCTCATGGCTATACTCCTTTCTTCCAGTTGGTTTTTACCAACTTGGTATACGTAAGAAAGAGTATAGCCTTTTTTATGCTGTCCCATCCTCTCTGTAATATAGCAAGCTCCCGTCGAGGGAGGGGAAGTAGAGAGGTGCTCCCGTCGGGGGAGGATACATACATAAGGAGGCTTCTGTAGAGAGAGGAACGATAATACGCCTCCACAAGAAAGTCTGAAGAATGTAAGTTTATTATTTTTACTACATCTAATTTTGGCAGGGAAATGTCTTGTAACTTGTAAAAAGACACAAGCTTTCATGAGGATTGTATTGATATACTTGAGTTCTGCTATACTTTCCATATGAAGAACCAGGAAGTATCAAAAATATTCAATGAGATTGCTGATATTCTTGAGATAAAGGGCGACAATCCTTTCAGGGTCCGTGCCTACAGGCGAGCTGCGATGAATATAGAAGGTCTTTCCCAGGATGTTGCGGAAATGTCAAAAGAAGAATTGATGAAGATTCCCGGCATTGGTAAGGATCTTGCAGGCAAGGTGCAAGAGTATGTTACAACGGGCAGGCTCCGGTTTTATGAAGGTCTCAGGAAAGAAATTCCTGAAAGTCTCAGCATGTTGCTCTCCATCCCTGGTCTTGGTCCAAAAACAGCGAAGCTTTTGTTTGACGAGTTAAACGTTACGTCTATTGATTCCCTCGAACAGCTTGCTCGGAAACATAAGCTTAGTGGACTTCCAGGGATAAAGGAAAAAACAGAGGAAAATATTCTTAAGGGCATTGAGATGGTGAAAAGAGGTACAGAGAGAAGCCCGCTTGGGAAAGTCCTGCCTGTTGCTCATGACATTTTCAAATACCTTGAACGTGCGGCTCCAGTGAAGAAACTTATAATTGCTGGGAGCATCAGACGATATAAAGATACTATTAAGGATATCGATATACTTGCTACGTCCGATGACCCCAAGGCTGTCATGAATATTTTTATTCACATGCCTCACGTTAAGAACGTTATTATGAAAGGGCCTACAAAATCGAGTGTCTTAATTCAGGAAGGAATCCAGGTTGACCTTCGTGTTGTTGAAGAAGAAAGCTTTGGTGCTGCATTGGCATATTTCACAGGGAGCAAGGCACATAACATACGACTGCGTGAAATGGCCGTGAAGAAAGGCCTGAAAATAAACGAGTATGGAATATTCAGGGAGAAGGATGACAAAAAGATGGGCGGGGAAAAAGAAGAGGATATATACAAAATACTCGGGCTGCCCTATATACCCCCTGAATTACGTGAGGATTCCGGAGAAATAGAGGGAGCCCTTGAGGGGAGACTCCCGAGACTTGTTGAAATCGGTGACATAAGAGGTGACCTCCATGTCCATAGTCGCTGGAGTGATGGAAGCCATGATTTCGAAGAACTGGCAGACGCAGCGAAAAAGAGAGGCTATGAGTATATTGCAATAACTGACCATTCTCAGGGACTTGGCATTGCGAGGGGTTTGACTTCCGAGAGACTCATGGAGCAAAAGAAGGAGATACATGCAATAAATAAACGGTTAAAAGCATTTCAGCTCCTTGCCGGCATTGAGGTGGATATAAAAAGCGACGGGCAGATGGATATTCCGGACGATGTACTGAAAGAAATGGATATTGTTGTCGCTTCGATTCATTCCGGGTTCAGACAGAACAGGGAGAAGATAACAATGAGACTGGTTGCTGCAATGAAAAACCCTTATGTTTCTGTTATTGCTCATCCAACAGGAAGATTAATCGGGGAAAGGGATCCGTACGATGTTGACATGAAAGAGGTTCTGAACGTTGCTCATGAAACAGGGACTGCCCTTGAGATAAATTCTTATCCGCTCAGGCTTGATTTAAATGATACGTACACAAGAATGGCAAAAGAAATGAATGTGTCTATAGTTATTAACACCGACACGCATGTAATAGATCAGTTTGATTATATGTCTTATGGAGTTTCAATCGCCCGGAGGGGCTGGCTTGAAAAGAAAGATGTCTGGAACACGCAGAATTATAACTCGCTCATCAAGGTGCTGAAGAAAAAAAGATCATAACGGTATTTCCGGGAAGTCCTTCTGTGAGTATGCCTCTCCCCGGAACATATGAACCCGAAAAATGCACTTGATTGTTGAACCGTGCCTCCGGTACGTGCATTTTTCGGGTGAATGACAATCTGAAATAGGAAAAACCCTCAGAAAGACATCGAATCTTTCAGAATGCCTGTCTTCTTATTCAATGAACTGATAAAATAGGGTATGGATATCATAACCTGCCATATCAATGCTGACTTTGATTCTTTTGCCTCGATGGTGGCTGCGAAGAAGCTCTACCCTGAGGCGAAGATCGTCTTCCCCGGTTCGCAGGAAAAGAAACTGAGAGATTTTATCAATGCTTTCCAGACGGTAGAGATCAGCCGAATAAGGGAAATAGATTTTTCAAAAGTCAAACGGCTTATTATTGTTGATACCAAAATGCCTGACAGGATCGGCCCCTTTGCAGAATTGCTTTCCAGGAAAGGCATGAAGATACATATATACGACCACCACCCGTTCAGAAAAGGCGAGATCAGGGGGGAGGTTGAAAAGATCGAAAATATCGGTGCAACGGCAACGATCTTTACTGAGATACTGAAAAGCAGAAGATTACATCTCTCGCCGCTCGAGGCTACGGTACTTGCACTGGGGATATATGAAGAGACAGGGTCCCTGCTTTTTCCTACAACGACAGAACGGGATCTTCTCGCTGTTGCGTATCTTGTAAAAAGAGGAGCGAACCTGAACATTGTGTCGGATTTCTTAACGATGGAACTGAGCCTGGAAGAACTCGACCTCCTCAATGAGCTCGTCCGGGCTTCGAAAGATCTCGTAATCGAGGGGGTTAGAATCAGGGTGACTAAGGCATCCCGTGAACACTACTCCGGGGACGCAGCACACCTTGCTCATAGAATGATGGAAATGGAAGATATAGACGCAGTCGTTGTCCTCCTGAATTTCGAGGGAAAGATAATCATGGTTGCAAGGAGCAAGGTACCGGAGCTTGACGTCTCAAAGGTCATGAAAGAGTTCGGGGGAGGAGGTCATCCTACAGCATCCTCAGCCACAGTCAAAGAAGCATCACTTGAAATCATTGAAGAAAAATTACTTGATATGCTCAACAGGAATGTTAAACCAGGCAAGATTGCTTCTGATATCATGACGAAACCGGTCATCTGTATTCAGTGGAACAGCAGAATTAAAGAAGCAGAAGTTATGATGACGCGATATGCCATTAACGTTTTACCGGTTTTAAAAAAGGAGCGATTCTCGGGCCTTATATCCCGTGAGATTGTTGAAAAATCCCTCTTCCATGGTTTCGGAAAAAGCAAGGTAATAGACTTCTCGACGACAGACGCACGAGTGGTAGACCCGCAGGCGCCAATCAGGGAAATCGAGACAATGATGATCGAACAAAATCAGCGGTTTATGCCTGTTGTCGAAAACGGCAGGATTGTTGGTGCTATAACGCGGACAGACCTCCTGAGAACATTATACGAGGAGTTTTTGAGGCGCAGAAAGATAGAAGAAGCCGTGACGAGAGAAAAGCCGGCATTGGGAAGGAGTCTTTCATCGTGGTTGAAAGAAAGGTTTCCCGTTGAAATCTTTAACATCCTGAAGCTTTCCGGTGGAGTGGCAGATGAATTAGGATACCATGCATATCTTGTGGGGGGGGTTGTGAGGGATTTGCTTCGCGGCGAAACAAATCTTGACATAGATGTTGTTATTGAAGGAGACGGCATTGCATTTGCAAAGGCGATGGGACAGAGACTCCATGCAAATGTCAGAACACATCAGAGATTTGGAACGGCACAGATTATTACCGATGCGCTCAAGCTCGATGTAGCAACAGCAAGAACTGAGTACTATGAATCTCCTGCTGCACTTCCAAAGGTTGAGATGTCATCAATAAAGAAGGATCTTTATCGGCGGGATTTCACTATTAATACGCTTGCTATAAAACTGAACCCACGGGATTTCGGACTGCTCCTTGATTTTTTTGGTGGCCAGCGTGATTTGAGAGAAAAGATGATAAGGGTTCTTCACAACCTGAGCTTTATTGAAGACCCAACAAGGGCCTTCAGGGCGGTAAGGTTTTCCGAAAGGTTCGGATTTAAGATCAGTAAACACACGGCAGACCTTATAAAATCAGCAATCGAGATGCGACTCTTTGATAAACTTTCCGGAGCACGGCTTTATGATGAACTCCTCCTGTCGTTTCACGAGACCGAACCTGTCAAGACACTCAAGAGGCTTTCCGATTTTGGACTCCTGAAAATTATCCATCCGAAACTGATTTTCAATGCGGAGCTTGAGACAGTACTCAAATCGATGCATGATACGCTCTCATGGTTCAATCTCCTCTTTCTTGATGAAAAGACAGACAGGGGAATCTTGTATCTGATGGCCCTGCTTTCCGGATTAAAGGTTGACGATATTACGACAGCACTGAAACGGCTGTCTCCGCCGCCAAAGGAGCGCAGAATTATTATCAGTGGTATATCTCAGGCACGGGATATACTGAAAAGGTTCCCAATCAGTGATCCGGTTGAGCTCTATACAGTCCTGAGTTCCTTGAAGATCGAGACGGTGTTATTCGCCATGGCTTTGAGTAAAGAAAGGCATACACAGAAGGCAATCTCACGATATCTGACAGAATTGAGGAACGTAAAGACAATCCTCAAGGGACATGATCTCAAAAGGATGGGAATACAGCCAGGGCCTATATATTCCAAGATACTCAGAGAACTTCTCGATGAGAAATTAAGAGGAAAGGTGAAATCAATTGAGGAAGAAGAGAGATTTGTTATGGAAAAGGTAAAATAATCCATGGGTGAGCAGGAACCGAGGGGGGTCCCCTTATCCGGAGCTTTATTTTTTTAGAGTTTTACCAATCCGTCTCTCTACAGATTTAACCTTTTCATCTATTCTGCTGGTTTCCCCTTTTCTGTCGTCGATGGATATAGTAGTAACCGTTCTCTCGCCGGATCTCATCGCTTGTTTGTGGCACTTTTTTATAAGCTGCATGATTTCATCCCATTCTCCTTCGACGACCGTCCCCATGGGATTGATCTTATAGGGGAGACCGCTGCTATCAACTATCTTTAATATCTCTGCAATCTTGTCTCCCATACTGCTACTGCTGCCTATCGGTATTATACTGAATGAAACGAGCATGAACTTTTCCTTTGTCTGATAGTTGAAATGAGCCTACAATAACATATGATCAGATTTCAAAAAGAGGAGGGGCAATTGTTTTGCCCCTCCTCTTTTTGAAAATATTACGTTTATTTAACTGCGTCTTTGAGTGCTTTGCCCGATGTAAATTTTGGTATCTTTGCGGCAGGAATTGTTATTACCTGGCCGGTCCTCGGATTGCGGCCTTTTCTTGATTTCCTTTTAACAACAGAGAAAGTGCCAAATCCAACGAGTGTAACCTTCTGCCCTTTCTTTAAAGCTAACCTGATTGAGTTGAGAGTGGCATCCAGTGCCCTTGATGAATCTGCCTTGCTCAGACCTGTTCCTGAGGCAATCTTGTCAATAAGTTCTGCCTTTGTCATCTATATATCCCCCCTTTCATATTAAGAATTAACAAGCGTAATTATACAAGACAATATCATTAATAATCGGTACCATATAAAGAACTGCCATAACGATATCAAGTCGGAAATCCTTTTGTCAAGCCAAAAATTAATCAATTATAAGGAAAAACCCGTGCCAGTCCGTAATGGGTTCTCGGTTCTCTTTCAGTATCTGAACTGTTGGTGTACGACATACGTATCAGAGAGATATTTATTGCATCTCCCGTGAAATACTCTCACGGGAGATTGTCAAGGTGAGACAGAACCCCAGGGGGAATACCAATGGCTTGCAAAGGGTATGATACATAAGAAACTCAATCTTAAAAATAGGATGTAGAACACGATCGCCCCTCCAAGGATGATCTCATAATTTTATTTTATAACATCTGAACTAAGCGCTCCATACTCTATCTTAATCAATATATTGTGGTTCCAATGACTATACTATACAGAATATAGAAACTAAGCATTTTTTGCTTGACAACAATATATTATCGAACTAATATTTAGTGGTAGAAAGTGGTAGAAAGTGGAGGAAAAGATGCCTGCTTTCTCTGGAAAATATTACTACAATGTTGACCTCAAAGGCAGAATCATTGTTCCTGCGCCCTTTAGAGAGATCATCTCAAGTAATTATAGTTCGAAGCTCTTTATTACAAACGCACCATTTGACAGGTGCCTCTATATCTATCCCCTTGAGGAATGGAACAGACTCAATGAGCATGTCCGGACAAAGCCGAGGTCTGATGAAGCTATCCGTTTTTTTCTCAGAAGGGTCATAGCATCAGCCGTTGAGGTGGAAATGGATAAACAGAGCAGAATTCTGATACCTGCGGCTCTCAGAGAGGATGCGAATATCAATACAAATGTTGTCCTGGCAGGACAGATAGAGAGAATAGAACTTTGGGACAGAAATGAGTGGGATACCCTCTTTGATCCTGCACGTATAGATAGAAAGTCGATTGAAGAAAAACTGACATCGTATGGCTTGTAAACAAGAGGAAACAGTGAATATAAACGGGAACAATAATATGAAGCATATATTCTTGTCCATGAGAATTTTTTTAACCTGAGGGCACCATTGGGGGCTTGATTAATAGTGTTCCACATCTGCCGGTTATGCCGGACGAGGTTATTGAAGCGCTTGACCCGAAGATCGGTGGAATATATGTCGATGCAACAACTGGAGTCGGGGGACATTCAGAACAGATACTCGAACTGATCGGCCCGCAGGGAAAACTTATCGGGATTGATAAAGACGGCGAATCCCTCAGATTGACCGGGCAGAGACTCTCTGAAAAAGGGATTGTATTAAAGAGAGGGAATTTTTCAGAAATGCAGAATATACTTGCACAGGAGGGAATCCGCAAGGTTCATGGGATACTTTTTGACCTCGGTGTTTCGATGCTCCAGCTTAAAAACTTTGAACGGGGGTTTAGTTTTCTTTCCCAAGAACCCCTCGACATGCGTATGGACAGAAGACAGGCTTTGTCGGCGTGGGAAATTGTCAATACATATCCCGAGAAAAAACTTGAGGAGATACTGAGAGAATACGGCGAGGAACGCCGCGCAAGAAGCATAGCAAAGAGAATTGTCATGGCAAGAAAAACGTCGCAGATCAATACGTGCTCTGAACTGACGAAGCTCATAGAACGAGTTTATGGCAGGAGAGGAAGAATGCATCCCGCAACAAGGACGTTTCAGGCACTGAGAATAGAGGTAAATGATGAACTTGGACAGCTGAGAGCAGGACTCGATGCATCGGTGCAGCTCTTAAAAACAGGCGGGAGGCTCTGTGTTATTTCGTACCATTCGCTTGAAGATAGAATCGTGAAGAGATTCATGGTGGATAACGCAAGACAGGATGTGCTCAAAATCATCACAAAGAAACCAAAGACACCGGGCGCAAAAGAACTGAGGAACAATCCATCATCGCGGAGTGCGAAGCTGAGAGCAGCAGAGAAGATATGATACATACAGACAAACAGAGGATTCCGTTCCCTGGCGTCATGAAGATACTCGTCCTAACCCTCTTTTTATGTGGGTTGTTCGGCATCGTCTATCTCAGGTCGAGTGTTATACAGCTGGAATACACGATCGGCACACTTGAGAACATCAAGATGAACCAGCTGAGAGAAAGGAAGATGCTCCTCGCAGAAAAGACAAGCCTGCTCTCCTTTGAAAAAATTGAAGCATCTTTGAGCGGCAGTCAGGGCTTTATCATGCCTGACAGGTTCAGGGTAGTTCACGTAAAGAAGCACGGAAAGATTTCACCATATAGAACAGCACTGGAGACGGAACACATGAGAGAACACTAAGGAAAGAGGTGACATGTGCACAGGAAGAGAGCAGTCATCTTACATACCGCAATTATCTTCAGCTTCTTTTTGGTGTCCCTGCGCCTTGTCGATTTAATGGTACTGAACCATGAATGGTTTTCAAAAAGAGCCAGATCACAGCATGTAAAAGTCGAGGACATTCAGGTCAGAAGGGGGGCGATCTTTGACAGGCATGGGAGGGAACTCGCATTAAACATCGACCTCGACTCCCTCTATTGCGACCCGGAGAAGGTCAGTCTCGATTACGATAAGTTAGTCAGACTTTCGTCACTCATTGCAAAGGAACCGAAGGTCATCCTTTCGAAAATTCCTCAGGAGGGGAGGTTTGCATGGCTCGGGAGGAAGCTCGAGCCGGATATTGCCGAGGAGGTGAAGAGACTTGATATAGAAGGAGTGGGTTTTATTACCGAAGCAAAGAGGTTCTATCCAAAAGGGAAAATAGCCGCTCATGTACTCGGCTTTGTTGGTATAGACAATCAGGCGCTTGAAGGTGTGGAGTTACAGTATGATAAGTACATGAGCACTGTTGGGGGAAAGGTGTCTTTTGTGAGGGATGCATCCGGCAGGACGCTCTCATCAGGTGTCGACAGAGAGGCAACGGGTAATAATATCATACTCACAATTGATGAGGGACTTCAATATCTTGTTGAGAAAGAACTGAATAAAGCAATGATGATATGGAGGGCGTCTGCTGCATCTGTTATCATGATGGATCCTCTGTCTGGCGAGATACTTGCTCTTGCAAACAGGCCCACGTATGATCCGAACAGGCCTGGAATTTCTCGAAGCGCAGACCGGCGAAACAGAGCTATAACAGACTGCTATGAACCAGGATCCACATTCAAAATTATTATTGGAATCGCGGCACTTGAAGAGAAGATAGCAAAGCCCGCCACATTGTATGACGTTCATAAAGGTTTTATAGTAGTAGGAGGAAAGACAATCCATGACGTTCACCCACATGAGACACTTACCTTTAAAGAAGTTATACAAAAGTCATCGAATGTGGGGACCATTACTATTGGCAGGGAGCTTGGTAAGGAGAGGATTTATAAATACGCAAAACTCATGGGATTCGGGGAAAGAACAGGAATAGACCTGCCGGGCGAAGTCTCCGGGTGGTTATCTCCTCCTGAACGGTGGTCTGGAACATCGATCGGAGCAGTATCAATCGGACAGGAAGTTGCAGTAACCCCGCTCCAGATTCTCAGGGCATATGCTGCCGTTGCCAACGGCGGATTTCTTGTCACACCGCATGTTGTATCGAAGATTATCACTCCCGAGGGACATGTGTTTGATGTATCGAAAGATAATTCGATGAAACGGGCAATTTCTGAAAAAACCGCTGAAACATTCAAAGAAATACTGAAAAGCGTTGTTGAAGAAGGAGGAACAGGAAGGAAGGCATATGTAGAAGGAAGCGAAGTTGCCGGAAAGACGGGCACAGCACAGATGGTCAACCCGGCTACGAAAAGCTACTCGAGGGAAAAATTTGTCAGTTCATTTGTTGGTTTTGTGCCTGCAGATAATCCGAGATTGGCAATGATTGTTGTCGTCTATGAGCCGAAGGGACAGATTTACGGTGGTATTGTGGCAGCGCCTGTATTTCGCGAGATAGCCAGCCAGGCACTGTCATATTTGAACATCCCGATGGAGAATAATCCTGATGAAAGACCCGTATTGGTAGTTCAATGAAGCTTCAAGAGCTTCTCCATGGTTGTGAGTATATCGATATTGTAACAGTGCCGAGAGGTCGGGAAGGGGCAGTGATATGCCGTCCAGGTGCTGCTGGACAAGGGCCCCGCAGTTCGTTCCCGCTTGATAGTGACGTCTCCGGAGTAGCCTATGATTCAAGAAAGATAGAAAAGGGGTATCTTTTCGTGGCAATAAAGGGTGAAATGTTTGATGGCCATGATTTTATACAAGATGCCATGGAAAGGGGTGCGGTTGCTGTCGTGTATGAAAAGGGTGTCGACATGCCGTTCCGGAAATTGCGCGTTGAGAATACCGGTACGCATCCTCTGGTTTTTATCGCGGTTAACCGGAGCAGGCAAACACTCCCCTGCATCGCGGATAATTTTTACGGCGAACCTTCGAAGGTGCTTGTTATCATTGGTGTGACCGGCACAAATGGAAAGACAACAACAGCCTATATCCTGAAATCTTTACTTGATTCAGAGGGGAAAAAGGTTGGTTTGATCGGCACCATTCAATACATGATTCAAGACAGGGTCTACCCTGCACCCTACACAACACCGGAAGCCCTTGAATTTCAGGGGCTCCTGAAAGCAATGCTTCTTTCCGGATGTACACATGTCATATCAGAGATTTCCTCTCATGCCCTTGCACAGTTCAGGGTAGACAGGACCGTCGTGAAGGTAGCTGTATTCACGAATCTTACAAGAGATCATCTGGATTTTCACGGAACGATGGAGGAGTATTTCAAGGCAAAGATAAGATTGTTTCGGGATGTTCTTGATAAGAACGGTACAGCGGTTATCAATAGTGATGACCCGTACGGCAGGAGACTTGTCAATTTATGCCATCCTTCTCAGACGATTTTGACATACGGATTACATGACGGGGCAGACATCAGAGCAGTAGAAATTAAAAATTCATTCCAGGGACTGAGTTTCACGGTATTATTCCGCGGAAAACGTTGTCATATCGACTCTCGACTCATAGGTCTGCCGAACGTATACAACATCCTGGCTGCGGTTGGCGTCGCGAGCGCGTTGGGGATTTCATGGGAAGACATGAAAAAGGGCATCTCAGCATTGGAACACATACCGGGGAGGTTCGAGAAGATAGATGCCGGTCAGGATTTTCTCTGTATTATTGACTATGCGCACAGTGAGGATTCACTCGAAAGACTTATCAATAGTGCACGGGCACTCATTACCCGGCGCTCGAAACGTGATGATGTACATGATGCCTCCCCGCGAATCATAACGGTCTTCGGATGCGGAGGGGATAGAGATCACGGAAAAAGGCCACGGATGGGTGCTCTAGCAACAAGGCTCAGTGACCTTGTCATTATTACGTCAGATAATCCGCGATCAGAAGAGCCGAACGATATCATAAGAGAGATTGAGAGCGGTGCTATGAGAGACAATTACATTGTGGAACCCGACAGGAAGGAGGCTATCAGGAAAGCCGTTTTTACAGCACGCGAAGGTGATATTGTTCTCATTGCCGGCAAGGGACACGAAGATTATCAGGAGATTAAAGGGGTACGATACCATTTCAGTGACAGGGAAGTTCTTGATGAATGTATTAAAAACAAATTAAATGTTCGGAATGCAGTATGAATTGCCTGAGTTGTAAAAAAAAAGAACGCATGGAAACGTTAACTGCTGAGGATGTCATAAAGGCAACAGGCGGGAGAGTCCTCTTGAAACATGCAGATGTCTTTGCGGGCATATCCATTGATTCAAGAACGATACAGCAGGGTGAACTATTTATTGCAATCAAGGGGCAGAGATTCGACGGACATGACTTTCTCAGGAAGGCATTGGAGAGGGGGAGCGGTGCACTGGTAAAAACTTACTCTGACGAATCAATACGGGGCAAGACGATTATTCAGGTACGTGACACGCTCGATGCACTTCAAAAGGTCGCCCGGTATATGCGGCTAAAAAAGAATATCCCCGTTATTGCTGTAACAGGGTCTAATGGAAAGACAACAACGAAAGAACTCATAGCTTTGATACTCGGTACCCGGTACCGTGTATTGAAGAACAAGGGGAATCTTAATAACAGTATCGGCCTTCCGTTAACCCTCGCCGGGATACATGATGCGGATGAAATTGGTGTTCTCGAAATGGGCGCAAACGCTTCCGGCGATATAAAGGAATTGTGCGAGATAGCCGTGCCCCAGTATGGAGTCCTGACAAATATCAGTCCTGCCCATCTTGAGGGGTTCAAGGATATTGAAACGGTAAGAAGGACAAAACTTGAACTCCTTGGTTATACCGATGTGGCAGTCGTCAATGCTGACGATTCGTTCTTAATGGAGGGTGTTCGTGCATCAGGGTTTAAAGGGTGGGCAGTCAGATACGGGATAAAGAATTATGCTGAAATACGTGCTACGCGTATAAGACTTCTGAAAACGGGTGCGGTTTTCCATTTGAGAACTGCTGAAAATACTTCACTTGAAATCAGGCCCAGGGTATCCGGGATGTTTAACATTTATAACATACTCGCTGCTGCATCTATCGGATATCTTTTTAATATCGCCCCGGAGGCAATGAGAAAGGCGATCGAATCTTTTAGCGGTATCCCGATGAGGCTTGAGATACAAGACATGAACGGAATAAGAATTATCAGTGATGTCTACAATGCTAACCCGGCATCTATGAAATGTGCATTACAGGAGCTTGCAAGAAGCAAGAAAGGGAGGACCATCGCAGTTCTTGGAGATATGCTGGAACTTGGGGATTATGAGGAGGAAGAGCACAGGCGACTCGGAAGATTGCTGCAAGAGCTTTCGATTGATATTTTTATCGCTGTAGGGGCGCGCATGTTCGGTGCAGCTCAAGAGTTCAAGGGAGAGGTTTACGATGTCGGAAGTGCTGAAGCCGCCGGAAGAGTCCTGCGGGAAATCTGTAGAAAGGGAGATACCGTTCTGATCAAGGGTTCGAGAGGTATGAATATGGAAAAGGTGCTTGGAGGATAATGCTCTATAGCTTGTTGTATAATCTCCATGACTGGTTTTCTCCCCTTAATGTATTCAGGTATATTACGTTTCGGACCTCGCTTGCCGTTCTTTCGGCCATGATTCTTTCCTTACTGCTGGGCCCCTGGATCATAAGAAAACTGAAGAGATTCAGCATGACACAGCAGATAAGAGATGACGGCCCGAAGACTCATATGGGAAAAGCCGGTACCCCTACCATGGGAGGACTTCTCATTATTGTTTGCATAGTACTCTCGCTATTTATGTGGGGAGACCTTAAAAACATTTATATATGGATCATGATCCTTTCGCTCATCGGTTTCGGGGCGATAGGCTTTCTTGATGACTATCTGAAAATCATACGCAAGAACCACAGGGGCCTCAGGGCATACCAGAAATTCGGGATGCAGATTCTCCTTGCCCTTTTCATTGGAATCTTTCTTTATTTTAACCCCACGGATCCCTATACGGACGTATTGAGCATTCCGTTTTTCAAAAAATGGCTCTTTGATCTTGGTGTGTTCTACATACCGTTTTCTGTGATCGTGATCGTGGGCTCATCGAATGCCGTCAACCTCACGGACGGTATCGACGGGCTTGCAATAGGCCTTGTAGCCGTTGCAGTCCTGGCCAATGCTGTGCTCGTCTATATCTCGGGGCATAAGGGGTTGGCAGAGTACCTCCAGGTTCTTTACCTGCCGGGGACAGGTGAACTCACTGTTTTTTGCGGTGCGATGCTCGGAGCATCTCTTGGGTTCCTTTGGTATAATTCCTATCCGGCTGATGTCTTTATGGGAGACGTGGGATCACTTGGACTTGGTGGTTCTCTCGGCACCCTTGCTGTTATAACAAAACATGAAATAGTTCTTGCAATCGTCGGAGGCATCTTTGTTATCGAGACATTTTCAGTCATAGTCCAGGTCGCATCATATAAGCTTACCGGCAAGAGGGTCTTTAAAATGGCCCCTGTCCACCACCACTTTGAATTAAAAGGCTGGCCTGAACCAAAAGTTATAGTGAGATTTTGGATAGTTGGCATAATGCTTGCACTCCTGAGTCTGGCTACCCTGAAAGTGAGGTGATATCGTTGGCGTTTAGAGAGGAAAAGGGAATAAAAAATAAGGGGTTGGGAGAAATTTATCAGATTCTGTATTTTGCTGTCTTGCTGACATGTATGTCGTGGTTCCTTCTGCCCCAGGTTTCATATGCTTACAAAGTCCTATCACGGTCTGCAATTGTCGTGGATGCATCGTCAGGAAAAACGCTCTATGCAAAAAATCCTCACCTGAGGCTTCCTCCCGCAAGCACGGTGAAGCTCATGACCGCCATAGTAACCATCGAGAACACACCGTTAACCGGTATTGCGACGGTGAGTAAACGGGCAGTGCAGGTCTCTCCCTCTAAAGTAGGATTAAAGGTGGGAGACAGGGTTTCCATCAGGACACTGCTCTATGCTGCACTCGTGAAATCCGGAAATGATGCTGCGGTTGTTCTTGCAGAGGCAATAGCAGGGTCGGAGGGAAAATTCGTGCAGCTCATGAACAGGAAGGCTGTCGAAATAGGCGCTACGAATACGAACTACAAGAATCCCCATGGACTCCCCGCAACGGGCCAGTATACAACGGCCTCTGATTTATCAAAGATAATGAGCTATGCCCTTACGTATCCCGGGCTGAGAGAGATCATCGGGACACGGGTTGCAGAGGTCCTGACCGAAAACGGCCAGACCATATTTCTCAAAAATACGAACAGACTCCTGTGGTCAGAGGATGATCTTATAGGAGGGAAGACGGGGTATACGAGGAGTGCACAGCATTGTTTTGTCGGAGCAGCTGAGCGCGGTGACAGCAGGCTTGTTGTTGCTATTCTCGGTAGCCCGAGCAGAGAAATCCTCTGGAAGGAGTCAGAAAGGCTGCTTCACGAGGGCTTTGAGGTCATGCTCAATGGAAAAGGCCAGATAGTTTATTCAGAAACGAGCGGGGATAATTCATCAGATATGCACGTCGTATCTCTTCATGGGAAGACGAATCATGGAAATTCGAAAAAGAGTCCCGGGAGAGACGGGGTCGCAAAGAAGATGGTGAGAGGGAAGAAACAGAAGATTGAACGCAAGCCCGGAGGAATAATTACGAAAGGAAAAGATACGAGGGAGAGGGACAATAGAATCGCTGAGAAACGTAAAATCGACATTAAAGGATAAAAAGGTAACTGTCGTAGGCCTTGCACGGAGCGGTATTGGTGCAGCCAACCTGCTTTCAGGCCTCGGTGCAGATGTTACCGTAACAGATATCAAGAGGAAAGATGCGCTTGAGGATTTCATACCGAGACTGAACTCTTCTGTAAAACGTGTCCTGGGAGAACACCCGGAACATCTTTTTACGGCAGCAGACTTACTCGTCATAAGTCCCGGGGTGCAGCTCACTATCCCGCAAATTTTGAGCGCACGCTCAAAGGGGATCCCGGTTATTGGTGAGCTTGAGCTCGCATATCAGATTGTAAGGGACCTCGGGAGCAGGGGAAACGAACAGGAGCCACGGTTCCTTGCTGTTACCGGTACGAATGGAAAATCAACAACGACAGCTTTACTCGCTTTCATGACGGGAAAGAGTCGCTTCAAAACCATTGTCGGCGGAAATATAGGCAATGCACTGACAGATGAGATATACAGGCGCATACAAGTTCCAGAGAATCGAGGGAACGGTACCGTCGATATTTCACGCATGAACGTTGACTATGTTGTGACTGAAGTATCGAGTTTTCAGCTCGAGTCAATAAAGGAATTCAGGCCCCATGTGGCTGCCATACTCAATATTACTCCTGACCATCTCGACAGATATCACACAATCACAGAATATATTTCCGCAAAGGGGCGGATTTATGAGAACCAGAAAGAAGACAATTTTCTCGTGCTGAACCGGGATGACCATGCAACGATGCAGGTGCACGATACAATACGTAAGGGGCGGAAGGAAGACTCACCAGGCGTGTATTTTTTTAGCCGGAGGGAGGCGGTTGAAGGAGTCTACTGCATGGATGGAACTGTGTATCATAACTTTCCTCATCAACGGCATGATTATTCTCCTTCCCCCTTCATACATGCCAGTGAACTAAAGATACGAGGGATCCACAACCTGGAGAATGCCATGGCTGCTTCAGCCATGGCTCTCCTTGCAAACTGTCCTCCAGAGGCGGTGCGAGAGTCGCTCAGAGAATTCCCGGGCCTTGAGCATCGGCTTGAGTTTGTCCGTGAGTTAGGAGGGGTTCAGTATTTTAACGATTCAAAAGGGACCAATGTCGGTGCCGTGGTCAGATCGCTCGAGAGTTTTAGAGAGCCGATTGTTCTGATAGCAGGAGGCCGGGACAAAGGGGGAGATTTTTCGCCCCTGAGACCGGTTGTCAGGGAGCGTGTGAAGGCCCTCATATTGATCGGTGAGGCACGCCGGAAGATACGGGATGTGCTCGGAGATGTAACGGAGACACGTACAGCAGCTGATTTGAAGGAAGCAGTCAGTCTATCAAGGCGTATGGCAGCGCGTGGTGATGTCATCCTGCTTTCACCGGCATGTGCAAGTTTTGATATGTTCGCAGATTTCGAGGACAGGGGAAGACAGTTTAAATCAATCGTCATGGATTTGAAATAATGGGTAAATACGACAAATTGGTACTGATTGCTACCGTGCTTCTGGTAGGCTTTGGTGCACTCATGATCTATAGCACGACATCTGTTATCACTCCTGTACTTGCCCGGAAAGGGTTTACAGAATTTTACTATTTCAAGAGACACATGTTCACGATCATTATCGGATTCAGCTTCATGTTCATTGCCTATCGTATACGGCCGTCTTTTATAAAAAAGATGGCCGTCCCCCTTTTAATCCTGTCCTTTTTCCTCCTGGTGCTCGTTTTTATACCATATATCGGTGTCGCTGCCGGAGGTGCAAAGAGATGGATACGAATATGGCCCTCAACCTTTCAACCTTCAGAGCTCGTTAAACTCGCTATGGTCATATTTCTTGCGAGATACATGTCAATGCCCGAATACAGAACAGACAGGTTTCTGTCTTTCGCGAAGCCCATTCTTGTCCTGATACCATTTCAGGTGGCAATCCTCATGCAGCCTGATTTCGGGGCAGCCATGAGTCTCGGTTTTCTCATGGTCGCCATGCTCTTTCTTTCCGGGGTCAGGGTGCGATACCTCGCATCCCTCTGTATTGCCGCTCTCCCGGCCTTATATTTCCTGATCATGGAACCATATCGTTTCAAAAGGATAGTATCGTTTCTGGACCCCTGGAAGGATTCCCAAGGGAGTGGCTTCCAGCTCGTGCAATCTTTTATAGCACTCGGCAGCGGAGGGATCACAGGGGTAGGTCTCGGGAGCTCAAAACAGAAATTAGCGTATCTGCCGGAATCCCATACGGATTTTATCTTTTCGATCATTGGCGAAGAGTTCGGGTTCATCGGGTTACTGATCATTATATCCCTTTTTCTCCTTTTGTTTATCAAAGGTATATCCGTCGCCCACAAGGCAAAAGACGCATTCGTTTATTATCTGTCCACAGGACTTACACTTATGATTGCCCTTCAGGCGCTCATCAACTTTTCTGTTGCTACAGGTCTGTTGCCAACAAAGGGGTTACCGTTGCCGTTTATCAGCTACGGCGGGTCGGCTCTCCTTGTTAACCTGGTTGCTGTCGGAATTCTCCTCAATATATCGAAAGGCGATTTGACAACCGTAACATCAGCTTCCAGGGAACTCGTGAAAAGAAGAAGGGCAAAGAGAATCCTTTATGATAAAGAAATATAGCCATGAACGTGCAAAAGATAATGATAGTGCTATCGGTGCCTGCTTTTTTTTGCATCGTGTTATCAATGGTATGTTTTTTATCGTATGAGGGTCCTGATAGCAGGAGGAGGGACAGGCGGGCATCTCTTCCCGGGACTTGCTGTTGCGGATGAATTCAGGCGGAGAGATGAAAAAACAGAAGTCATATTTGTTGGGACTGAATACGGGATAGAGGCACGGGTGATACCACGGGAAGGATATCCTATACGGTTCTTGCGGGCGGAAGGACTGGTTGGTGTAACTCTCATGAAAAAGATAGGGGCAATAACAAAAATGTTTTCCGGCATTACCGATTCCTACAGGATTATCAAGATATTGAGACCGGATATTGTCATAGGAGTTGGCGGATATGCGTCCGGAGCACCTCTGTTCACGGCATGTCTCATGTCTATCCCGACCATGATACTCGAGCAGAATTCCGTACCCGGACTGACGAACAAAATTCTCGGGCGGTTTGTCAGGGGTGTTTGCATTACCTACCAGGAAAGTATTTCATACTTTCCAAAGGCACGGACATATCTGACAGGAAATCCCGTGAGGATGCAGGTGCTGAAGGGAAGCGTCGAGTCTGCGTACAGGCTTTTCTCGCTTGATAAGAGTCTGTTCACCATATTCATATTTGGAGGGAGCGCGGGTGCCCGAAGTATAAATATGGCGATGGTAGATGCCCTTAATTACCTGCATGACCTGCGTGAAAGGATCCAGTTTCTTCATCAGACCGGGACAAAAGATTATGAATATGTCAGGGAGTCATACAGAAAAACCGGATTCAGGGGAATCATTGCCCCCTTTATTTATCAGATGGGTGAGGCATATGCACTTGCAGATATTGTTATTTCAAGGGCAGGGGCAACAACACTTGCTGAGTTGACTGCACTGGGAAAGCCGGCAATATTAATTCCCTATCCGTTTGCAGCCGGACAACACCAGGAATTGAATGCACGGAAGCTGGTCGAGATGGGGGCAGCTAAAATGATATACAACAGTGAACTGAAAGGCGAGTCCCTTGCAGAGAATATACGGGCTTTATTCGAGAACGAGACCATGAGGAAGGACATGCAGCGCATCAGCAGGTCTGTTGGAAGACCGGATGCATGTGCAAAGGTTGTTGACATAGCGTTGAGCTACATGAAACATGCTCCGGGAAAACGTAACCGGGTTAACGGAAGGGCTCAGGATGTTTGAACGATATCGGGTAATACATTTTGTAGGCATTGGTGGGATAGGGATGTCGGGTATTGCAGAGCTCCTCCATAATCTCGGCTACGAGGTAACAGGGTCGGATATTCTGGAATCAGCGACAACGAGGAGATTAAAGGGATTGGGAATAAAGGTTGCCATTGGACATAGAGCAGAAAATATCGATGATGCCCATGTCCTCGTAATCTCCTCAGCAGTTTCTTATGATAATCCCGAAGTGCGTGAGGCCCGGGAGAGGTCTATACCTGTGATACCACGTGCAGAGATGCTTGCCGAGATAGCGAGACTGAAATACGGGATACTTGTTGCCGGTGCACACGGCAAGACGACGACGACATCTCTCATCTCGACACTTCTTGCATACGGAGGCCTTGATCCCACCATTGTCATCGGAGGGAGGTTCAAGGCAACAGGAAGTAATGCGAGACTTGGTCAAGGGGCATTTCTCGTTGCTGAAGCCGATGAAAGTGACGGATCATTCCTGAAGCTGTCACCGACCATTGCCGTTGTAACGAATATCGACAGGGAACATATGGACTTTTTCAGGACCATTGATGCACTGAAAGGAGCCTTTCTTCATTTCATCAATAAAGTTCCATTCTATGGAGTATCGGTTATCTGTATTGAAAACGAACATCTTCGGGATCTCCTCCCGAAGATTCACAGGAGATACATCACCTATGGACTTTCCAAAGAGGCAGAACTCTATGCAGAAAATATCGAGAAAGGGTTCGCGTCTGTAAGTTTTGACGTGTGCTCTAAAGGTGAACGGATTGAGCGTTTTGAGCTTCCAATGCCGGGAACACACAACGTTCTTAACTGTTTAGCTGCAATTGGTGTCGTATTAGTCCTCAAAATGCACGTATCAATTATTAAAGAGGCGCTGAAAGAGTTTGATGGTGTCCAGAGGAGGTTTGAATTAAAGGGTGAGGTCAACGGGATCAGGGTATTCGATGATTACGGCCACCATCCTGCTGAAATAAGAGCGACACTCAGGGCAGCACAGGAGGGGCTCTTGTTTGAAAAACAGCAACGTCGAGGGGCTCGTCGTAGAAAGGGGAGGCTCTTTGTCCTATTTCAGCCCCACAGGTATACAAGGACCCGGGACCTCGTGACGGAATTTTCCTCATCGTTTCAGGATGCAGACTCCCTTGTTCTCTTGGATATTTACTCTGCCGGAGAAAAGCCGATCAATGGGGTGAACTCCGCATCCCTCATGCGGAAAATCAAGAAACGGGGGATCAGGGATGCATTGTATATCAGGGACAAGGCAGATGTAGTAGATCATGTGGTCTCTCACATCCGGAGCGGTGACATGGTGCTCACACTCGGGGCGGGAGATGTCTGGAAATTAGGTGAAGCGATTCTCCAAAGAATACGGGGTGTTCATTGAGAAGCCTCCATATGAATAAAAAATTCGAGGAAGTATTCTCAAGGATGCGCTTTGACGGGGTCGTGAGATTCATGGAGCCCATGAGCAACCATTCGTCACTGAAAATAGGAGGACCTGCGGATATATTTTTCATGCCCCGGGATTTTTCTTCTCTCAGGGAGCTTCTCATGACATTGAAAAGAGAAGCTATACCATATTTCCCGTTGGGTGGCGGAACGAACGTTTTAATAAAGGACGAGGGCATCAGCGGTGCCGTTATTTCTTTAAAATCATTAAACGGCATTGAAGTGCTCGGTGAGGATGAAACCTCTGTGCATATCAATGCACAGGCAGGGATACCACTCCAGAAGCTCGCTGCCTACTCGAGGGACAATGGCCTTGCAGGTATCGAGTGGCTTGTCGGGATTCCGGGTCTTCTTGGAGGAGCTATCTTCGGCAATGCCGGCGCCTTCGGGTCCGAAATGAAGGATGTGCTCTTATCTGTCTGGTTGTTGGATGCCAACGGCATGTTGAACAGGTTCCGCAAGGAGGATATTCATTTCGGATACAGGAGCTCGGCTATTTCCTTAAAGGATATCATCGCGTCCGGTGAGTTAAGGCTGCGAAAGGATATAAGAGAAAATATTGCATCGAGAATGAATCAGTTCATGCGTGAAAAAAGGGAACGGCAGCCGTTGGCAGAGCCGTCTGCCGGGTGTGTTTTTAAAAACCCTCCGGGTAAGGCTGCCGGAAAGTTACTCGATGAAGCAGGATGCAAGGGTTTGAGCAGGGGTGATATTGAGGTGAGCAGAGTCCATGCGAATTTCTTTATCAACAGAGGGCGCGGAACAGCCTCTGACTTCCTGCGGCTCATGGGAGAGGTTTCAAGGCTGGTTCATGAACGTTTTGGTGTCATTCTTGAACCGGAGATAAAAATTGTCGGGAGAGAACGTGTTAACGGATAAACATGTTGGAGTCTTCATGGGAGGAATGTCGGCCGAGCGGGAGATTTCATTTAAGAGCGGAAAAGCTGTTTATCAGGCGCTGAAGAGCCTCGGATACCATGTGGTCTCTATCGATGTTGGTCGTGATATTTGCCGTGTGCTTGAAAAGGAAAGAGTGGATGTTGCCTTTCTCGCACTTCATGGAGGCCTTGGAGAAAACGGGTCCATACAGGGCTTGCTCGAGATTCTCGGGATACCGTATACCGGGTCCGGAGTACTTTCTTCCGCACTTGCAATGGATAAAGAAGCCTCGAAAAAGATCTTCCTCTTTCACAATATTCCTGTCCCGCCTTTTGCGCTCATTCCATATCATGCGTCGGATATGCATCAATTGCCGGCTATGAATTTCCCGTTGCCATGGGTTGTAAAACCTGCTGCTGAGGGTTCAAGTATCGGCGTCAGTATTGTCAGAAATGAAGAGGATGTTTGGCTTGCATTTGGCAAGGCTTTAACCTATGGATCAAGGATAATTGTAGAACAATATATTGAGGGGAAAGAAATTCATATCGGTATACTCAATGACAACGTGTTGGGTGGTGTTGAGGTGAGACCATCACGTGAATTTTACAATTATGAGGCTAAATATACCGCAGGACTTACAGATTATATACTTCCACCGGAAATTGACCGGAGCTCGTATGAGCGATCGAAAGAAGTAGCCCTTGCTGCGCACATGGCACTGGGATGCCAGGGTGCTACGAGGGTTGATCTCAGGGTCGATAGAAAAGGCAATCCCTATGTACTTGAGGTTAATACAATTCCGGGCATGACCGAAACGAGCCTGTTGCCAAAGATCGCAGGTCTTGCCGGTCTTTCATTTTCAAGTCTGTTGGAAGAGATCCTCAGGGGTGTTATTGAGAAAGAACAGTAGAATGAGACATGCAACATTAAGGATGCGCGTCTACAGCGCTTTAGGCACTGTTGCCCTGTATGCTTCCATTATGGCGGTCATGTTTGGCATAGGAGCGTATATATACCTCTATCCAGTGACTAGTATCCCTTCCATTAAGCACGTGGAGTTTACCGGCAATAAACACCTCACAGATGATGAGCTCAGAACCCTTGCCGGTGTTGGGGTGCATGAAAACCTGGCCACTGTTTCAAATGGTGAGGTGAGCCGACGGTTACTGAAGTCACCCTGGATTCTCTCCGTGAACATAAAGAAAGAATTCCCCGACACATTATCGCTGACAATAAAGGAAGCAGAACCGTTTGCGCTTCTTGACATAAACGGGCGTCTTTTTCTTATTGACGAAAACGGGAAACTCCTCGAGGAAATGAAGGACAGCCCGATCCCTTTTCTTCCGGTTATCACCGGAGATCCGTTTCGTGAGAAACAAGGGTTCTCTCACGCTTTGAAACTTGCAAAACTTATGCGCGACAGAGGGTTCTCATTGGAAAGGGATTTTATCGAGATTATGATCAGCAAACCGCACGAACTTGCAGTCATGATAGACGGAACCGTTGTGATTCTGGGGGCCGGGATGTATAAGGAGAAACTCGAGCGGCTGCTTGAATTAGAAAACCATATAGGGAACAGAGGCATCCTTGTGGATTACATTGATTTGCGTTTTGCCGATAAGGCAATTGTTAAGCCTATTAAAGACGAGGTGGTCAATTGAGAGGAGGAAATATTATCGTCGGACTCGATGTCGGTACGACAAAGATCTGTGCTGTCGTGAGTGAACTGGTACAGGGTGAATTGGAAATCATCGGGGTTAGTACGGCTGACTCGACCGGGCTGAGGAAAGGTGTCGTCGTGGACATAGAGTCAACCGTGGGGTCAATAAGGAATGCGATTGATACAGCAGAGTCTCTTACCGGGGTCCAGATAAATGCCGTCAATATCGGAATAGCAGGAGGACATATCAAGGGATTCAATAGTTACGGGGCTGTCGGTATAAAAGGCAAGGAAGTAGCATATGCTGATATAGACCGCGTCATAGACTCTGCAAAGGCTGTCTACGTTCCGCTCGACAGGGAAGTACTTCATGTGCTGCCGACAGGTTATATTCTTGACGGACAAAATGGGATTAAGGATCCTGTCGGGATGATGGGCGTGAGGCTCGAGGCGAACGTCTATATCGTGACGGGAGCTGTCATGTGTGTGCAGAACTTGCTTAAATGTTGTGAAAAGGTAGGGCTCGAGGTTGCCGATGTTGTCTTTGAGCCCCTTGCATCCGCAGAGGCGATACTCAGAGAGGAGGAAAGAGAGCTTGGTGTTGCTGTTGTGGATATCGGCGGTGGTACGACAGACATAACATTCTTTAAGGACGGCTGGTTAAGGCATACGTCTGTGCTTGCCGTGGGAGGGAACCATTTCACAAATGATATTGCTGTCGGGCTGAGAGTTACCGTTTCTGAGGCTGAGAGAATTAAAAAAGCCCATGGCGTGGCAACAACGAGCCTGGTAAACGACGCGGAAGAGATAGCAATTATACAGGCAGGAAACGAGCGCACGATACTACGGAAGTATTTATCGGAGATTATAGAACCAAGAACGGAAGAACTTTTAGATCTTATCAGAACAGAACTTGTGTCCTGTTCCGGCTACGATATTGCCTCGACAGGACTGGTTCTCACCGGTGGCGGGTCATTGCTCGAGGGGTTTGACAAAATGGCAGAGGCGCTCCTGGGACTGCCTGTGAGGATCGGGATACCCAGATATGTCAGCGGAGGCAAGGATATGATCAATAATCCAATATACGCAACAGGAGTGGGCCTCGTTCTGTACGGGATGGAGTCTGAATCAAGAAAGGGGTTTTACCCCGATATGTTTACAGGAATATTCGGGAAAATGACGGGTTGGGTAAAAGGCATTTTCAGATAAAGGGAGGTGTACATGTTTGAAATTCAAGAAGTAAAGGGGCAACAGGCAAGAATCAAAGTCGTCGGAGTTGGTGGTGCAGGAGGAAATGCAATAAATAACATGATTGCATCGAATCTGCAGGGAGTCGAATTTATTGCAGTCAATACAGATACACAGGCATTGGAAACCTCACTGGCATCTGTAAAAGTTCAGATCGGCAATAACCTGACAAGAGGACTTGGAGCGGGGTCGAATCCCCAGTTGGGCAGAGAGGCAGCGATAGAGGACAGGACTGCAATTGCTGAGGCTGTCGAGGGATCAGACATGGTTTTTATTACAGCCGGAATGGGAGGGGGCACAGGCACAGGTGCCGGGCCTATTATTGCAGAAATTTCGAAAGAACTCGGTGCTATAACGGTAGCTGTTATTACAAAGCCGTTTTTCTATGAAGGCAAGATACGCTGTGGTAATGCCGATGAGGGCATTAAGGAATTAAAGAAAAACGCTGATACATTAATTGTAATCCCCAATGATCGGATAAGCCTTGTTGTTGAGAAGGGGACTCCCATCCTGAAATCTTTTGCCATAGCAAATAATGTGTTGAAACAGGCAGTACAGGGCATCTCTGATATCATCCTGATCCCGGGACTTATCAATGTTGACTTTGCTGATGTCAAGACAATTATAGAGGACAAAGGGCGGGGTGTCATGGGCTCTGGGTCCGGAAAAGGTGAGGGTGGTGCCCTTGAAGCAGCAAAAAAGGCTATCTCGAATCCCCTGCTGGAGGACGTATCAATCGAAGGGTCAAAGGGGATACTCATCAACATAACCGGTGGCCTTGAACTGTCACTCAATGATGTTCAGGAGGCTGCTTCTTTTGTCTATGATTCAGCGCACGAGGATGTCCACCTCATTTTTGGTGCGGTCCTGGATCCCGACATCGGTGACGAGGTGCGGGTTACCGTCATAGCGACGGGGTTTGAGGAAAAGAAGGAAAAGGTCGAGTTGCCACAGATTAAGAAGTGGGCTCCTGCAAAGCGGCCTCTGAGCCTCAAGGCGTCGGACAGGATCTTATCAAAGAACCTCAATCAGGAGTACAGGCCGGAACCGGTAAAAACCGATGTCACGTCGTATGAAGATCATATTGACGTCCCGACGTTTTTAAGAAAAACATATCAAAAAGAGATACAAAAGGGTTTATAGTCTTCCCTCCAACGAGGGGCTTCCTCCCCCGGAGGCCCCTCCCCCCCTCCTGATCTCGTAGCATTGGTGTGCCAATTCGACCAAGTCGTCGTAACGCCAGGTCCCCCTGTCCGTTATATCGCTTGAAAAGTGTGAAGGGATGGCACCGATCCCGAGGTAAGCACCGCTGATTGCCCCGGCCATTGCTGCTGTTGTGTCGACATCTCCACCTGCTGAGATCGCAGTACAGATTGTCGCCAGATAGTCATCCGGTGTCCTGAGAAAAGAATAGAGACTCCACAGAACACTGCAGACAACAAAGGGTGATATGCCCTTCCAACCGTCCTCATCTTCATAATCTGCACCAAGCCCGGATTTGGAAATATGCGTTACTGCTTCATCGGGCGGCATGGTCATCCATTGATTGAGTTTTGCAAGTTCTGTTGAGAACCCGGATTCGATTGTACCTGTCCAGTCTGCAAGCACTGATATAAAAGAATCTGGATGGATACGTCTGTCTTGAAGTACAAGCGAAACTGCACCACTGATCGCCGCTGATCCTGCCGAACAACGGGGATCCTTATGGGTAATGCGTCCTTGATCATGGGATGCCTTTAGGAGGCGTTCAGGATTGTCAAAGAAAAAAAGTCCGATCGGTGCAGCCCGCATGGCGCTTCCATTACCAGCAGAAGGAGGAGGGGTCCCCGAGTCCTCCCACGATATGCCCTGCGCTAATCTTGTTGCTGCCTGTTTTGTTGCATAGCCGAACCCGACGATTCTATTCTCTGCGAATATCAGCCTTATGCGCTCTGCGTAGTCTCCCGGGTCAAATTTATTGCAGGCAACGTAGCTCTGAATAAGTTCTCGGGCGAGTTGAGAATCATCTGAATATTGTCCAAAGGGAAAGGGAAAGCGGCCAAACGCTATTTTCCTGCCGGTCAAGATATAATCTTCAACATACCGTTGACATGCCTCTGGTGAGAATCCTTCCACGACAAAACCGAGCGCATCACCAAGACATTGGCCGATTAAGCAACCGCTGAACTGATCCTTATGGGGCACCATGAGTTCCTCAAGATTCCTGTTATAGAAAAAATGATTATCGTATTGTGCTTCCAGGAGGGACTTCACGCTCAGGATGCAGGAGAACCGGGTTCCCTCCATTATCTGCTGCAAGGATCATGCCCTGACTCTCGACACCGCGGATTTTGCGCTGCTGTAAATTACTCAGAACAGGGACTTCTTTCCCGATCAGCGAACCGGCTTCATGCACGTCTGCAATCCCGGCAACGATCTGTCTTTTTTCTGTGCCAAGGTCAATTTCTAATTTCATTAATTTGTCTGTACCTTGAATTTTCTCTGCAGATAATATCTTTCCGATTCTCATATCGAATTTTTTGAAATCATCAGCTGTAACCATTTTCTCCTCATTGCCAGTGTCGGAATCTAACGTCATGGACTATTATGTACCGTTATGAAATATTTTTTCAATGAACCTCACCGCAGCAAAGACGGTGGGGTATTGAAAATTTGATAAAATTTTTCGATGAGCCTTTAATGACAAGGGTTTACACGGGTTAAGGTTTACATCGTTATCAGGGTGTGATAGAATTTTCTATGAAAAAGGGTTTCAAGATCGGACTTTCCATAGCCATTGCCTTCTTATTTTTCCTGATGATACGGGATGGACGAGATGAAGACAGCAATTTTCAGTTGCAGGGGAATTCATACATGGAGGGGATCCAAATAATACAGAAGGACAACGGAAAGGCCCTCTGGACCTTATACGCAAAGAGGGCAGATTTTTGTGAGGGTGAAGAAAAGGCAGATTTAACTGATATGAGCATGGTGATGCCAAAGAACGATATAGTACTCTCTACAGAAAGAGGAGTATATAGCCTTTCAGATAAACGTTTTATGGCAAAGAGCGCCGTGAAAGCCCGTGCAAGGGAATTCATTATAACGGCTGATTCGATCGATTACGATGTGTCCGCAGGGAGCATGAAGTCAGACGGGCGGGTGGAACTCGACAGCGAAAAGATACGAATAGAAGGGAGGGGATTTGAAACAGCAAATGGCCGGAAAATAACGGTATATGATGATGTTAAGGCAACTTTTTATCAATAGTCATTCCCGTACAGGCGGGCTCGTTATTATTATTTCCCTGCTCATACCGGTGTGCGCTTTTTCAACAGAGGCAGGAGGGAAAATAAAAGACCCTCTCGTCGTGACTTCAAAAATGCTGATCGTCGATACCGTAAACGATACTGCTGTTTTTGAGAACTCTGTTGTTGCAGAGACACCGGAAATGAGGCTCCATGCAGAAAAAATGGTCGTCTTCTATAACAAGGCCACCGGGCGTGTTACAAAAGTTGAAGCATCAGGGGGGGTTACTTTAATCGAGGAAGACAGGGTTGTCACTGCTGACGAGGCGACGTATTATGCTATCGATGAAAGGGTGGTCTTCAAAGGAGACCTGAAGGTTGTCGATAGAAAAAATTCCGTTTCGGGCGACGGGAAAAGATATCTTTCAGACAGAGACAGGGCTCCTCGGCAGGAGCGGTGATATAAAAAGGTAAGAGGAACGTATCAGGTTTCATTATGCACCTCCTTGAGACAAAAAGTCTTTCAAAGGCATATAGTAAAAGATATGTTGTTCATGACCTGGGCCTGGAGGTTACAACAGGTGAGATTGTAGGCCTCCTCGGTCCTAACGGCGCAGGTAAAACGACAACCTTTTATATGATGGTTGGACTCGTGAAGCCTGACGGGGGTAAGATTTTAATGGACAACGTTGATATTACCCCCCTGCCCATGTACCAGAGAGCAAGGATTGGAATCAGTTATTTGCCGCAGGAACCTTCAATTTTCAGAAAACTGAGTGTTGAAGATAACATCAGGGCTGTTTTAGAGATACGGGGTCTCGGGAATGAAGAGATTACTGTTGCGGTTGGACAGTTGTTGAAGGAATTTAACCTTTCAGACCTTGCTGAAAATAAGGCATACAAGCTGTCCGGAGGAGAGAGGAGAAAGGTCGAGATCGCACGGGCGATTGCAATACAACCAAGGTTTCTGCTCTTTGACGAACCATTTGCAGGGATTGATCCCCTCGCGATCATAGAGCTGAAAAAAATGTTGCAGTATCTGAGAGACAAGGGGCTGGGGATACTGATAACCGACCATAACGTCAGAGATACGCTTTCCATCACGGACAGGGCATATATTATCAGTAGCGGAGAGATACTTAGGGAGGGCAGCCCCGATACAATCGTGGAAGACCACAGGGTTAAACAGGCATTTCTTGGTGAGGAGTTTAGACTGTAATGGCTCTTGAAAGCAGACTTGAACTGAGAATAGCTCAGAAGCTTATACTGACACCGCAACTGCAGCAGGCGATAAAACTATTGCAGCTTCCACACTTTGAGCTTTCCCAGTTTCTCAATCAGGAACTCATGGAAAATCCGCTGCTTGAAGAGTCGTTCGACGAACCTGCGGTAGATGAGCTTTCGCAGGAGGAACGGGAGTCAATAGAACCTGAAGATACGTATGAAGACACGGAAGCTCCCCTTGAAAAGCTGATGCACTTCACTGTTGATGAATACTTTGAAGAAAGAGGATCAGATGGGAGGGATCTGGGATATTTCAATCCCGGGACAGTAACCTATCCTTCGTTCGAGCAGACTACTGCCAAACAACAGGATCTCTGCGATCATTTGCTATGGCAATTGAGGCTCTCGGGCACGGAAGAGAATATCAAGCGATTGGGAGAGAGCATCATCGGCAATATTGATGAAAATGGCTATCTGAGGGCATCTGTAGAGGAGATCACGGAGGAAACCAAAATGGACAGGGATACCGTGGAGGAGGCGCTCGCTGTAATCCAGGGCTTCGATCCGCCGGGTGTGTGTGCCCGGGATATCAGGGAATGTTTACTCTTGCAGCTGAAGCCCCTGGACCTGCAAGAGACACTTGTGGAGAAGCTCATTGTTGACAATATGGAAGGACTTGAAAAGAAGAGATATGCACAGATGGCACGACAATATAACGTGTCAGCGGAAGACATTATGGCTGCCGTAAAGGTCATCGAAGGACTTGACCCAAAGCCGGGGAGGAATTTTTCAAGCTCTCCGGTAACCTATATCATCCCTGACGTCTATGTGGTGAAGACAGAGGATAACTACCAGATCATCCTGAATGATGATGGACTGCCCAGCTTACAGGTAAGCAGTTTTTATAAAAGGCTCATAAAGCAACATAATGCCTTCCCCAAGGAGGACAGGCAATTCTTTTTGGAAAAGCTGCGCTCCGCTGTCGGGCTGCTGAAAAGCCTCGATCAGAGGAACAGAACAATATACAGGGTGACCGAGAGCCTTCTGGATCTTCAGAGAGACTTTTTTGACAAAGGGATAGAATACCTGAAACCGTTGACACTCAGGGATGTAGCTTCAGGCCTCAAGATGCACGAAAGTACCATAAGCAGGGTTACATCAAGCAAATATCTTTCCTGCTCTCACGGGATGTTCAGTTTCCGGTTTCTTTTCAGTAGCGCATTACAGAGCGGACTCGGAAGTGTTTCTTCAACATCTGTAAAAAATGTTATCAAAAAAATAGTCAGCGAGGAGGACTCACATAAGCCTCTCAGCGATAAGTGTCTATCCGATATGTTAAAGAAGCGTGGCATTACAATAGCAAGGAGGACTATAGCAAAGTACAGGGAAGAACTAGGAATTCCATCACAAATTCAGCGAAAGAAAATCGGGTAACGAAAAAAGGAGGATGTATGAACATTATCGTAACCGGAAGGCATCTCGAAGTGACACCTGCCTTGAAAAATTATGTAGAAAAAAAGGTGAAGAGATTTAACCGTTATTTGTCGAATATATCGGAAGCCGTTGTTACGATCAGTGTAGAAAAGTACAGACATAAAGTCGAAGTCTTGCTGAAAGTGAACGGGGTTCTCATACAGGCAGAAGGCGTCACCAGTGAGGTGTACTCTTCGATTGACGAGGTGGCGGAGAAACTCGGGAGGCAGATAAAGAAATACAAGGAAAAACTTGTTTCGCATAGAAAATCAGAGGGAAAAGCGTCAGCCGTGAAGCCCGATATGAGCAGTACATTCGAGACCGGCAGGATCATCAAGAATAAGAGATTTGAGTTAAAACCGATGAGCCCTGACGAGGCTGTCATGCAGATGGATCTCCTTGATAAAAACTTCTTTGTTTTCACAAATGACAACAGCGGGGATATCAACGTTATCTATAGAAGGAGAGATGGCAATTTCGGCCTTATAGAACCTTTGAAATGAAAAAATCTCTGGGGACCCCGGCTATTGTTATCATTACCGGACTTTCCGGTTCCGGTAAGACTGTTGCACTCAGGGCACTTGAAGATTCAGGCTATTTTTGTGTCGACAACCTTCCGATCGCACTCATTGGTTCTTTTGTCTCCATTGTCTCGAAAAGCAAAGAAACAAGGAAGATAGGAATCGGTATAGACATTCGGGAAAAAGGGTTGCTCTCCGGGATCACAGAGGTTATACAGACGCTGAAGAGCACATACAGAACAGAGATCCTTTTCCTCGAAGCAGAGGAAGAAGTGCTCCAGAGAAGGTTTAAAGAAACCCGAAGGCCCCATCCTCTCGGAGGGAATATAGAAGAGGCTATCCAGCTTGAAAGAGGGAGAGTTTTTGTTTTAAAGGAGAATGCTGACAGGGTTATCGATACGTCCTCGTTTACCCCGCACCAGTTGAGACAATTTGTGACATCACTGTACAGGGAAGGCAAGGGGAAGAAGCTTATGAGCGTCGTTCTGATTTCTTTCGGATTTAAATACGGAACGCCTCAAAACATTGATATGCTGTTCGATGTGAGATTTTTGCCGAACCCGCATTTTGTCCCTTCATTGCGGGCATTGAAAGGGACTGATAAGAAGGTTTCTCGTTATGTCCTGCAAAAGAGAATGACTCAGGAGTTCATGAGTAAGATGAGGGACTTGATTAATTTTCTCATTCCGCATTACCTCGAGGAAGGGAGACCGCATCTGACAATCGGCATCGGATGTACGGGGGGGAATCATCGTTCACCGGCTCTTGTGGAAAGAATGAAAACTTTTTTCAGGAAATATCCGGTACAGGTCAGTGTCGTACATAGAGATATTGTTTAGCAAGGACAGCGCAGTTGCTTTTCAAGAATGCCCTTCTATTCAGTGCCTGTGTATTAAGTCGACATTCTAACACCCTCCCCAACCCCTCCCGTCAAGGGAGGGGAAATAATGGAACGGACCTCCCGTCAAGTCTCTCTTATTCACAAATTTCCAGATCAACCGGAGCAGATGCTGTATCGGAGAATTAGCGATGATAGTGCATCTGCTCTGCTATTGAGCGCTTCATGAATAGTCTGGGCAAGGAATGGCCATAGTTACTACCCTCTCCCCTGGCGGGAGAGGGCAAGGGTGAGGGGAGTTTATACGCTGACTTTTGACTGCATGACATGTACATCACGAATGAAATTGCCGTTGCATTTCTTTACAAAATTTCCTGTGAGTTGTTACTATAATATGACTGCGGGAGAGGTGGCCGAGTCGGTCGAAGGCAGCCGCCTGCTAAGCGGTTGTGGGGGTAAAACTCCACCCAGGGTTCGAATCCCTGCCTCTCCGTCATGGCAGATTAATTTCTGTAATGTTCGGATCTTTTACATGCTTTTACTCGCAGGGTATGGACGGGTGGGAGACGGGATACATGCATCATTATACAGGACGGTAAAGAAGAGGAGGTTTGCATGGGGAAAAAGCTTTTTATCATCATAGTACTTGTTTGTTTGGCAATGCCGGTCCAGTCGTGCAAAAAGAAGGAAGCTCCCCAGGTACCTGAAACCGGGGTGCCGGGCCAGATGCCACCCGGCCCGGTCATGCAGTGGCCTGTATCTCCTGAGGAGCAACAGATGCCGGAACCCGGCATGATGGTGCCGGGAGGACAGGCACAGGTAGTTGTTCCTGATTCTGTTAAGGGAAAGTGGGGTGCTGCGAAGATTATTATTGAAGACAAGACTACAAAAAAGAAGAACGAATACACGGTGAAATTAAACAGCGAATTTTCCATTCCGAACTCGAATCTCAGGCTGTCTGTAGGTGAATATCTCCCTGACTTCAAAATGGAAGGGTTTACGTTAACATCGGTCTCCAACAATCCTCATAATCCTGCTCTCGCAGTACAGATTTTTGAAAAGGACAGGAAGATATTCCCGGCAGCAGGGAAAGAATGGGGGTGGTTGTTTGAAAAAGTCCCTACCATTCACCCGTTTGAACATGAAAAGTACAGCATTATTTTAAAGGAAGGGATAAAGAAAGGCTAATTGGAATAAGCTTTTGCATTCGTTATGGGATTGTACCAGGCAGCGGGGGATTTTTCCTTTTCTTCATGCAGAAATGTGAAGTGGCACGATGAAGCGGCAGCATGCAGTGAATAACAGGGGATGTCATACATGACCGAGATAGGAAAAATCGAAAAACCGGAGGCAGAGAGCTTTTCTGAAAAGAAAAAGCTCTACTGTGTCCCGAATGTTTATCCCATCAAGGATGCCCCTGAGGGCTATCAGAAGCTCTATCATGCCTACTGGGATGAGGTTGCGCAACAGTTGGAGAAACTTGAGGTTATCGGAAAAATCAGGAAGATATTTTGTGAAAATATCTCTGTTCAAGGAGAAGAAGCGCTTGATATGATATCAAAGATGAATGAACGTCTACTCCAGATCATAAAGGGAAAGGTCGAGAAAGGTGCCGCTCTCTTGCCGATCGAGACCGAAGATCTGTTCGGATCCTATCTTGATTGGAGTAACTGTTTACGGATTGTGAGGACAAAGTCTGTTTTTGATAAAATCCTCGAATTTTATACGGAGAATTTCAATAAAAGAATTGATCATATTCTCAATGTCATCGAAGGCAACCTGTCTGAAAAGGAAGCGGGACTTCTCATAATAAAGGATGAAGACCGGACAAAACTGCAGTTCTCCCAGTCCATAGAGGTGTTTCTCGTAACACCACCCTCCTATGATGGTATTCTCAAGTGGATAAGGGATCAATGGAGAGAGATGTATCAGTCTGAAGAAAGTACGAAAGAGAAAGATTCAGTACACGGAACAAATCCCTGAACATGCATGATAAAAAAAGCAACGTTATATGCACTTGAATTCAATAAAATCCTCCGTGTCGTCTCACAGTTTTCCCACAGTGAAATAACGCAAAAGTCCATCCTTGAAATCTGCCCCCTCTCCAGCCGGGAGACGATAGAAAAGCGGTTCGGACAGATAAAAGAGATCCGGCGACTTTCACAGGAAGGCACTCCTGTGAGGCTGTCTCATTTTCAGGATATATCCGGGCTTATCGAAAAGGTAAGGCCTGACGGAGGAGTCCTTGAGCCGGGTGAACTGGCAACATTCATTCCTGTTTTCCAGATGATGCGTGATATTTCCGAAAACGTGAAAATCAACACGGCGGTACCTCTCTTGCAGGAGCTCACAGCTCATGTAACCGGGTTCCCTGAAATCCAGGATATCTTGGAGCGGTCTCTTGACAGTGAAGGAAAGATACTTGATGCCGCTTCATCTGCGCTATCGTATTTCAGAAGGCAGATAAGGGGTCTTGAGAGAAAGATACAGAAAAGACTGGAGGAGATATTACGTGACAGGAGGATAATGCCTTTTCTCCATGACACCTTTATCACGAAAAGGACGGGGAGATGGGTTATTCCCGTAAGGATGGATTCAAAGGGTCAGATATCCGGGGTTGTCCACGATGTCTCACGCTCGGGAGAGACAGCATTCGTCGAGCCGATAGAGATTATCGGCCTCGCTAATGAGCTGGAAAATCTGTCTGCGGAAGAAAAGGCGGAAGAGATGCGTATTCTGCGGGACATCTGCCAAAGAATCAGAAAGGTCGTAAACGATCTCCTCGATCAATATAAAACTGTTATTTACGTTGATGTCCTGCAGAGCATTGCGGGATTTGCTGACCTCCTGAACCTGAGTGTTCCTCACGTGAATAATGCATCTGAGATACGGCTCATCGGGGCACAACACCCCCTCCTCATGCTTTTACAGAGGGAAGGAGCAATAAGAGAGGTTGTCCCTCTTGACCTCAGTCTCGGCGGAGAAAGTACGATTATGGTCGTAACAGGCCCGAATGCCGGCGGAAAAACGATTACTATCAAGACAGCAGGACTCCTCCTGCTCATGGCATTATCAGGGATACCCGTCCCTGCGGATTCATCATCTACCTTCCCCCTCGTGCATAAGGTCCTCGTGGATATTGGAGATGAACAGTCGATCGAGAGCAGCCTCTCAACCTTTTCTGCCCACATCTCGCATATCGCAGAGATACTTGAACAAACAGATGAAAAGACCGTCATCCTCATAGACGAATTGGGCACGGGAACAGAACCGAGCCAGGGCGCAGCGCTTGCCTGCGGAGTTTTAGACCATTTGAGAAGGAAAGGGGCTCTTGTTTTTGCCACGACCCACATTATGGAAATCGTGGCTTTTATATATAAAACCGACGGAATGGTGAATGCCTCAATGGAATTTGATCAGACGACGCTCACGCCTCTCTATAAATTACGCATAGGAGACCCGGGGCAGTCGCATGCTCTCGATATAGCACGAAGATACGGTCTGCCTGGAAGCATTGTCGATTTTGCAAAGAAAATGATAGGAAACGTCCACATAGAATTCCACACCCTTTTGGCGGAACTGAAGGACAGGAGGCTTTCTCATGAGAATGCCCTGCAAGAGCTTGAGCGGCAAAGGATCGAACATGAAGAGAGGGAAAAGATACTCCATGAAAAGTTTGTCCGGGCAGAGATTCAGACGAAAGAGATATTGGAAAAGGCTTACAGGGATGCACAGGAGATCGTACTGACAACAAAAAGACAGATGCATGAACTTCTCGATGAGGTGAAGCGGGAAAAGAAACAGAGGACTGTCAAGAGCGTTGAAAAGACACATCGGGCAATAAAAGAGAAATTAGAATCATTCCGTAAAGAACCGGTCTTATTGATAAACGAGATCAGGGAAGGCGATATCGTGTTTGTGAGATCTCTCGGATATAATGCGATGGTTGATAACGTCGACATTCCTCATAACCGGCTGAGAGTAAAGACAGGCACAAAGGATATCGAGGTGCCTGTATCGGACGTAAGCCCGAAACAGGATAAAACTCCCGAGACAGCACCGGTAGAGCACCGGTTTGTCGATACCGGAAAAAGGATACATACAACACTGACTATAATCGGGTTGAGGGTTGATGAAGCAATTTCTGACGTCGAGCGGTTCCTCAACCAGGCAGCTCTTGCAGACCTTCAGGAAGTAACCATCATACACGGTGTTGGGACCGGTGCATTAATGAAGGCAGTTCACCAGCATCTTGAGGGACATCCCCTCATTGAAAAATACAGAAGCAGTGATCAGAGCGGGGGAGGCAGGGGAGTTACGCTCGTAACCATGAGGTAAGGGGTGTGAAAATTGCGAGCTTTAATGTTAATTCCCTCAGAGCCCGGTTAAAAATAATCTCAGACTGGTTGGGAAAAGAGTCTCCCGATGTTGTCTGCCTTCAAGAGACAAAGGTCCCCGATAACGCCTTCCCCAAGAAGGAATTCGAAGAAAAAGGTTACCAGGTCATTTTTAGAGGTGAAAAAACATTTAATGGTGTTGCGGTATTAAGCCGGGAACCCTTCCAGGATGCTGGTTATGGGTTTGAAGATGGCTTCCAATCAACCCGTCTTATATTTACAAGAGTAAAGGGTATCCATGTTATCAACACCTACGTACCCCAGGGTGTCCACGCCTTTTCGGATAAATTCAGGGAAAAACTCGACTGGTTGCAGAGGCTTTACGATCATGTGAAAGAGCACTACAGGCCAACAATGCCCATTATATGGACGGGCGATTTCAACATTGCACCGGAACCAGAAGACGTGTATGACCCGCAATTCCTTCAAGGCCATGCCGGTTTTCATCCTGATGAGCACGCGGTATTACGGAGATTCAAGGAATGGGGATTTGTTGATGTCTTCCGTTCCCATAACTCGCAGGATGGCCAGTATACCTTCTGGGAATATACCATAAAGGATGCCGTCAGGAAGGGTCTGGGGTGGCGTATCGATCACATATGGGCAACGCCTGTACTTGCTGAAAGATCTACGAGGTGCTGGATTGACAGAGGCCCCCGACTCTTGAAAAAACCTTCTGACCATACTCCGGTTATCGCTGAGTTCGATATTTCATAGACTATGGTTGCACAGAGAAGTCGTGCACCTTCTTCAGGTAACGTTCTCATGCAGCCAAAAACCAATTTCTTTTCTTCTCATCGTAATACAGTTTGTATGTATATCCATCACTTCCTTTCACGATAAAAAACCGCTTCCTCGATTTATCTGTGAAGTCCTCTTCGATCCACCTCTTGAGGATCTCCTCGACAGTGATCTCTTCATCGAAGAGCATAAATGCCCGTGGATACTCATCGTTTCGATAGCCTGCATAGGCAATAACCCTGATCTTTACAGTGGCCATGCTGTATGAAGGTTCATTTTCATAAGACTATTATAGTATGATGTTTCTTAGAAGAGAAGAGTGGTAGAGGAAGATGGACAAAATAGTTAAGCAACAGGTGAGGCGCCTTCTTAACGAACGGGACCATAAACGCTTGATAGAACTGTGCGAGCAAGACAGGCGCGCCTGGAATGAACTCCGTTTCCGGCTGTATGACATGGATGAAAAAATTCGCTGGTCAGGAATCGAAGCTGCGGCTCAATTTATGAAGCATTTATGGCAGAAGGGAAAAACCGGGAAGGTACGGGAATATATGAGGAACCTCTTCTGGTCGTTGAACGATGAATCAGGAGGGATAGGGTGGAGTTCCCCACAGACTATTGCCGAAATGATTGTGCATATGCCTGAATTGCTCGATCCTTTCGGAAGCATGATGATTGCTCATACGCTTGATGAGCCGCCTCTGGTGAAAGCCGGTCTCTGGGGCATAGGCCGGTTAGGGGAGAGGGTAGCAGAATCAGTAGAGTTTTTTAAAGATCTGGTCTTAAGGGTATTCCAGAATGATGATCCTGAAACTCTCTCGCTGGCTGCCTGGGCACTGGGAGAAGTACGGTACAGGACTGCGCTGCCGTTCCTTGCAATTATCAAAGAGCGAAAAGAGTTAGCCCGGATTTATATTGATGGTGAATTTCATGAAAAGCAGTTAGGACAATGGGCAAAAGAGGCAATTGAAAAGATAGAAAGAGCGGTTTAATAAAAAAGTGATGAGAGGTTGATTTTCTTTGATTGCTTTGTTAACCTAATATAAATTGGTTAACAGTTGTTAACCTATATAAATTAAGTTAACAGCATAACTTATTGATTATACAAATTAAAACTAATTATAAAGGCGGGCTTAATTGTTATGAATGAATATATTTCTATTGCTCAGTTCGCTAAAATCTTGGGAATTAGCAGAATTGCTGTATATAAAAAAATCAAGAAAGGTGAACTCGAGGCCATAAAGATTGGAAACAGTTATGCAATTCCTAAAAAATATTTGACCGATATTACGGGTAAAACTTTAAGTGCGAAAGAAAAAAACTTAATTGATAAGGCGATTAAAAAAACATTTGAAGAATATGGGGAATTATTAAAGCTCCTGGGTAGAGAATAATGAATGATTAAAAAGGTTACAGTTAAAGACGTCGAACATATTACTATTAAATTGGCTCAGGAGTTGTTGTCATTTAATGAACCTATTCCAGATTTCTCAAGGCGCTCACCGAATATTCTGGAAAGTTGCGTGGCCGCTCCATTTCAAACTTTTGAGGGGAAATTTCTGTACCCGGGTTTTTTAGCAAGAGTAGGCATGCTCTTTTATTTAATGATCAAGAACCATCCTTTTGAAAATGGCAATAAAAGAATTGCAATAACTACATTGTTATCATTTTTATATGCAAACAAAAAATGGTTAAAAGCAGATATTCAAGAACTTTATAATTTCACAAAATGGATAGCGCAGAGTCATCCCCAATTTAAGAATGAAGTTGTGAAAGCAATAGAAAAATATCTGAAAAAACACATAATAAAATTATAAAATTTATTAAATTTTCAATACCCCACAGTCTCTGCTGAGGGGTTACCATATACTTCCCTCCCCCTTGACGGGGGAGGGTGAGGGTGGGGGTGATTGAAGAAGATTGGGCACCCTCCCCAACCCCTCCCTTCAAGGGAGGGGATATTTCAGGATACTCCGCCGTCTCTGCGGCGGAGAGGTTCATTAATGAGGGGGGCTTATGAAAATTCTTTTCATTATTACTTCAGATGATGCTGAGACCGTTTATAATGCCATGCGTTTGGCTAATGTTGCTGTTGAAAAGGGTGATCAGGCGAAGGCATGCAGAACATGCTGTTGCCATGTATAACTTTTACTGAAAATATTCCTGCTCATTTTGTGGTAATTATACGGAATTCGTGAGAGTTCCGGGTGGCAAAGCTTTACTACTCTAAAAATGATAAACTTATTATCTGTGTATAAAGTGACGTTTGCCGAAAAAGTCGTCTCATCCCTGTCCCGAATCAACAAGTACGGGATAAACTCCAGCAGGATTCCAGTATTTTCAATAGGTTCTGGATTCCGCATCAAGTGCGGAATGACGGATAACCTGAATATATATAGAGACCCTGATTAATGTATATTATTTCCAGTAATCAATCTTCATGTGCTTGGATGTTTTTAAAAGAAAGGAGGGCACAATGAAAGTAATCAGAATCATGGTTGTTGCAATTTCCATTTTCGGAATTTTTCTCGCTTCGGATTCTTTTGCCCAAAGGGGAATGAAGTGGAAGGGAAGTTCCGGATGGGGAATGGGAAGCCAGTATAATAAGATGTATGACCCTAAAACTGTTGAGACCATCAGTGGAGAGGTGACTAATGTTAATAGAATTACCCCGCTAAAGGGAATGTCCTATGGTGTTCATACTGTAGTGGTAACAGACAAGGAAGCTATTTCTGTCCATTTAGGTCCCGGATGGTATATTGAAAACCAGGATATTAGAATTGAATACAAAGATATTGTTCAAGTCACAGGGTCAAGAGTCACCTTTGAAGGTCAGCCGGCCATCATTGCAGCAGAGGTAAGAAAAGGCAACGATATACTGACACTTCGTGACGAAAACGGTTTCCCTGCCTGGAGTGGGTGGAGAAGGAGATAGTTTAGCCAAAAACTGCATGTATCGGAAGCACGTTGACTGAAAAGTCTTTTGTCCCGACCTATGTCGGGATTGGAATGGATAGCGAGCGTATTTCCCGTAGTCTTGCCACGGGGTTAGCGAGCGAATAGAAAGAATAAAGAATTCCTTACATTAATCCCGAAAAGATTCGGGACTGCGGTCTTGCCGCAGGGAGTCTTCAATCAAAAGACTGTGAAGGCGACTGTGCCCCCGGATCAATAATCAATTGCATTTCCGGAATAATTAACAGCTACAGAAAATAACATCCTGAAAGTTGATAATTCAAAGGGTTTTCTAATAAACTACGTAATTAATGCGCCCATAGCTCAGCCGGATAGAGCGTCGGACTACGAATCCGCAGGTCGGGGGTTCAAATCCTCCTGGGCGCACCAGATTCCTGCCAGGTACGGCACATTGTTTTTTTTGGTCAAATGGAGATTTTCCACAGATACCAGTAAAATTACAGTGAAAATACCCATAGACTCTTTTGCTCTGAGACACGATATTTCATGTTGACTTTATAGTACTCATAAATTTACCATATAGAGCCGATATTTTTGTTAAATAAAACTGACACGTTACAGAATAGAACATCTTTTTGAATATGTTTCTTGTGAAAATGGTGAGTTTATAGAAAATCAATCACTAAGGAGGTAAAAAGTTGACGATGGGAAAGCAACTAATTAGATTTCTGCTCGTTGCTGCTGTTTTTCTGACTTTATTCGCAATCGTTGGTGACGTCCTTGCAACTACCGAGCCTTCACCAACGCAGGGGATCATTGAAGGAGAATCAAAAATTCCCTGGTGGGGATGGCCGATTATACTCTTCTTCTTCACATTTATACTCGGTATTCTGGCTGTTCTTGGTGGTGTCGGAGGAGGCGTATTGTATGTCCCGCTTGTCAGTGGTTTCTTCCCCTTTCATCTTGACTTTGTCAGGGGTGCGGGACTGCTCGTTGCACTTGCAGGTGCACTTGCCGCAGGCCCAGGCCTCCTGAAAAGGAACCTTGCGAGCCTGCGTCTTGCCATGCCCGTTGCACTCATTGCTTCGAGTTGTGCTATTATCGGTGCGATGGTAGGCCTGGCACTTCCTGCCAATCTTGTTCAGATTCTCCTCGGGGCTGTTATCATCGGAATAGTCATTCTTCTGGCAACCGCAAAAAAATCTGATTTCCCGGATGTCCCGCAGGCAGATAAACTGTCCCAGACCCTTGGGATAATGGGAATATACAGGGAAGAATCCATGGGAAAAGATATTGACTGGAAGATACACCGGACACTTCCGGGGTTAATCCTCTTTATCGTCATCGGTTTGATGGCCGGCATGTTCGGCCTCGGTGCTGGGTGGGCGAATATCCCGGTCCTGAATCTCCTGATGGGAGCGCCGCTCAAGATCTCTGTAGCAACAAGCAAGTTCCTGCTCTCCATAACTGATACGTCCGCTGCATGGATTTACCTCAATTCAGGCGCAGTAATTCCATTAATAGTCGTTCCGTCAATCCTTGGAATCATGCTCGGCTCTTTTATTGGGGTAAGGATTCTTGCAAGGGCAAAGATAGCGATTGTCAAGTGGATAGTCATAGGACTTCTTGCATTTGCAGGGGTCAGGGCACTGCTGAAAGGTTTTGGAATATAAACAATTGGAAGAATATAGATAGAGGAGGATAAGAAATGGCAGAGCAAGAAAAAATATCGGTAAAAGCAAGCGGTGAGCAACTGCTCTATGCAAATATTTTAGAAAAGGGAATGATTATCGGGATCGTGGTTCTGTTAGTAACATATGCTATCTATGTTGCGGGTATCCTGCCGACATTTGTCCCTGTTGAGGATGTGCCCAAGTACTGGGGCATGAGTGTTGCGAATTTCTCACACGAACTGGGTACCCCTACCGGCTGGGCCTGGTTGACTTCCATAGGCAAGGGAGACTACCTGAATTTTGTAGGCATAGCAGTTCTGGCAGCGGTCAGCATTTTCTGTTACGCAGCAATCGTACCGGGACTGTTACGTAAAAAAGATACTATCCTGGTGGTCATCGTTATCCTGGAAATAGTTGTTTTATGTTTCGCGGCAAGCGGAATCCTAAAGTCAGGAGGTCACTAATATGGAATGTCCATTACCAAAGATTGAAAAGATAGAAAGGCTGCTCCTCGCCACTGACTCCTCCAAGTACTGTGAAGGTGCTATAAGAGAGGCTATTAATCTGGCAAAGGCCTGTGGCAGTAAACTCTTTGCGGTATCCGTTGTAAAAGTCAACCGGGAATTAATGGCCCTTGCTCCGGGGATGGTCGAAAAAATGGGAAAGGAGGCGAGGAAGCATCTTGAGATGGTTAAATCAGAGGCTTCAAAAGAGGGCGTTGACTGCGAAATTATTGTCCGTGAGGGAGAGGAACCGCATGAATATATTGTCGACGAGGCAGCAAACAATAAGGTCGGCCTGATAATTGTCGGGAGGTATGGCCGTTCAGGCATCATGAGGGCAATGATGGGCAGCGTGACCGGTAAGGTCATCGGCTACACACTCTGCAGGGTTCTGGTCGTCCCGAGAGAGGCGAAGCTCTCCTTTGAAAAGATACTTATCGCTACAGATGGCTCAATGCACAGTGAGTTTGCAACCCAGGAGGCCATAAGCATTGCGCAGCGCAGCGGGAGCACACTGCTTGCCCTTTCCGTTGCCAAGAAGGATGAAAACCTTGCAACTGCAAAGGAATGTGTTGAGACGGTCAGGAAGGCGGCTGAAAAGGCAAATGTGAAGGTGGAAACTGTTGTCAGGACAGGCGTGCCGCATGATGTCATAGTCAAGACAGCTGCCCAGGAGGATGTTGGTCTCATAGTGATCGGAAGCCATGGCAGGACAGGCATCTCAAAACTCCTCATGGGGAGCGTAACGGAACGGGTTATTGGGCATGCACGGAACGCTGTTCTGGTATGGAAGCTTTAATCAGGAAAGGCAGGACGCGGTAAAAACGTCATTTAAATAGATAGGCTCTTTCTATGAATACCCCGCAGGTTTACTGCGGGGTATCATGCCTTAAAACTTTCCTGTAACATGCTGTTTGATGAAGTCCTCTGCGTACATCTCTGTAATGTCATCGTTGAACATGACCATATCGAGTTGCTTGGTATAGGCTGTGAGCTTGCCGAATATAACCAACATGCTCTCAATGGTTGACTGTTTATACTTGGTAAGAACGGCATCTATAAGATCCTCTTTGATATCCATTCTGAATCCCAAAGTCTTTAGTATCTCTGTTATCAGTTTGATCCGTCTCAATCTCCTGTCCTGAGAAGCGCCCCCCCCTCTGAAAAAGAATTTTATGTAATTATCATTGAGGTTATTCCCTGCGTATGCCTCAATCATCGAAAAATGATAACCAAGCCGTATGCTGAAATTCATATAATTCCTGGATATGATAGCAAAACTCTTTTTTTCAACCTCGCTCAGTTGTTCTTGTTCCTGAACAGAATCATCCTGCGCTATCGTGCCTAAAAAGGATGGAGGGCCTCCGGGAGGCGGCCCCGGCCATCTCATGCTCGTCATTCCGTTAAGAAGAGCGGCAAAGGGTATCGAGAGAATATCCTCAGGAGATGCCTTCTCTCTGTTCTCCCTGATCCCTCCGTCAATATCCAGTATATGAACATTAATAGGAATTGCTGCCTCAAGGTCAACTGTCTTTGTTTCCTTCATATCATGACCTTTACCGATATCAAACATCTCTTGCATTGCTATTTCGTGGGCGAAACGGGTTATGTCATGAAATGTCCTGCAATATTCCGGTTTGAAGCTTTCATCCTGCGGATCTATTAAGCACAGTGGTGCTATCTGCTTCAATAACTTTTCGAGTGTTTTGAATAATTGTGTATCTTTCAGGGGCTCGCTCTTTTTACGGGCATACTCGATGAGCTCGTTAACCTTGCCCTCGTATATATTGCAATTGATGGCATCAACGGTGATTTCCTGCCCGTCATTCAAGATGCGTGTCGAGATTTCAGTATCAAGGATTGTTGGAACCTGATATTCCCTGGAAAGAGATGCAAGGTGCCCCGTAGCGCTTCCAACATCTGTAACAATAGCAGATGCCCTGTTCATGACAATGACAAATTTCGGAGAGGTATGCCTTGCAACAAGAACGGCGCCTTCAGGGAAATCCTTGAGGTGTTTTTCATCCTTAAGTATGAATGCCTTGCCGAAACCAACCCCCCTGCATGCGGTCACGCCTTTATCAAGCAGAACATTGTAGCCCTTTATTCTCGCGGGAAGATGAGCCTCTGCTGTTGGCTGAATGCAAAGAATTCTTAATGGCCTCGTCTGCAAGAGGTACGGCTGATTATCGCTTCCGATTGCCCATTCAATGTCCTGGGGGCACCCATAGTGCTCCTCCAAATCAAGTGCATATCGCGCCAATAATTTTATCTGCTTGTCGGCAAGACATTGTTTCCCTTTCAGTCTGTCCGGAACTGCTGTTTCTTTCAGCGTACCATCCGGTTCGCTGACAAGCATTGTTTCCTGATTCGAAATCATTTTGTTGAGGATGGTACCTTCCGGATGTCTGGATACTTTATAGAGGTCTGCTGTTACCGTTCCGTCCACGACCGGTTTTCCGAGTCCATAGACGGCATTTATTGCCAGGTAATCAGCCTCCGGGTTATTCGGATCCTTCGTATAAATGACCCCGCCTGCCTGTGCATCTACCATGTCAAGAACACCGACAGCCATGACCATTTCTCCCTCTGAAAAGCCTTTTGTCTTGTAGTAGAATATCGCGCGGGGAGTAAAGAGGCTTGCTACAACCTGTTTATATTTTTGAACGAGCAGTTCTCCAGGGACACTGAGAAAGGTGGCATACTGCCCGGCAAAGGTAAACATACCGTCCTCAAGGATAGCGCTGCTTCTTACCGATACTGTTGTTTTGCTGCCGGTTTTCCTGCAAAGTTCTGCATAGGCATCTTTGATAGCTTTTTCCAGATCAGGGGGAACATCCGATTCTGTTATCATATCCTGTATTTCTCGACTGACCTTGTTAACCTCTTCCATATGTTCTATGCTCAGCAATGCAAGTGAATTATTAATCTTCTCAGTGAACATGTTATATTCCATGAATTTTGCAAATGCATACGCACTGATTGCAAAGCCCTCAGGTGCTGGAAAATTCAGGCGGTTTTTTATCTCTCCCAAATGCGCGATCTTTCCGCCGGCGATACCTACCTTCTCTGACGTGAGGTGTTCAAGGGGAATAGTAAAATCACTGACAGGTATCTCTATTTTGTGCGTGAGGATGTTATCGATCTCCCGATTGATCGCATCATGGATTTTGTAAAGGTGCGTGTATTTATTCTTGGAGAGAGCATTCAGATTTTCAATGATATGAAAGACATTCTGGGAAATTAGCCTGACATTTTTATTTATATAGTGCCTGTCAAAAAGGTATTCACCGGAAAGTTTTTCCTCCATGTCAGCAAGAAGCTCAAGCACACTGTTATTTTTGGCAAGAAGTTGCTGAAAAATTGAATATTTTACCTTTAAAGCTTCTTTTAGGCTAAAATCTTCCTTTTTCACTGAATTTTCAAAATTTTCGAAAATATTTATAATTTTTCGAAAAAATAAATGCAGCTCATTATAGCATTAAAAAAAACTCTTGACAAGAAAAATTAATTATTATATTATTACGACATCTTTTAAATTTAATAACATAATTACAAAGTGATAACTTTAAACAGGCATAATTACCGGAAGCTTTACGTACAGCTTTACGATATCATGAAGAAAAAAATTGAGGATAAAGAATGGCCATTTGGCTTCCGTATACCAAATGAACAGGAACTCTGTGATGTTTTCAGCGTGAGCAGGACAACGGTAAGAAGCGCCGTTCTGGAACTTGTCAGGCAGGGGTATCTCAAACGTCATCAGGGGAGGGGGACATTTGTATCCAAGAAAGTTGAATCAGATAAGCTGACCATGCGTACAACCTTTGGTGAACTCATGTTTGAAGAAGGTATGGATTTTTCAACTGACGTGCTTGCGCAAACTGTCATGATGCCTGTTGACGACCTTACCGATAAGCTCAATGTCTCAGGAGAAAAACATATAATCTTTATAAAGAGATTGCGGTCGGTTGATGCAAAACCTGTTTTGGTTCAGGAGACATATGTCCCGTTTCACATATGTCCCCCACTCCTGGAAGAGGATCTCCGAAGAAACTCCCTGTTTGAGCTCCTTGAAAAGAAATATGGAATACATATTACAGGGATTCGGAATTATTTTAACATGACCAAACTCAATGCAGGTGACAGCATGCTTCTTGACCTTCCGGAGAGTTCACCGTCATTGGTTTTAATGCAGCATTTCTTTGCAGGAGAGGATCAAATTATGTATATGCGCTCATTGAAACGCCCGGAAGATTTTGCCTTTGTAATACTGTTTGAAAAAATAAATAGGTGATGATAGAATGTTTTTTGAAGTTTTCCGGAACTTCAAATCAAATATATAAGAAGGAGGAATTTTATGTCAACAGGTAAAGTTGTAAAGGATGTGATGAGTGATGTTTTCGAGTACCCCCATGTGCCCTACTGGTTCACGATGAAGCAGGCAATCATGGTGATTAAAAAGTCTGTTATTGGGACAGAAAAATGTGTTCACCCTATGGCAGTCCTGGTATTTGACGAGAAGTATAATATCCTCGGAACATTGACTTTGAATGATATCCTGAAGGGGCTTGAATCCAAGGAAAAGGTAGAAAGCCCTGTCAGTGAGGTCATGGTCCCGGCGAAGTTTTTTGTTGAACCTGCTGACCCTGTCAGCAAAGCAGCAGAGCTCATGCTGAACAATAATCTCATTTTACTGCCTGTTATTGAAGACAAAAAGAAATTTGTCGGTGTTGTAAGAATGATAGAGATATTCAATGAACTCACAAGCGCTATTGTGTAAATCCCGTTGGAATTCATTCCTGCGGGATGAAGCAAGAAAGGAGGTGGAGAGATGAGCATGGATCAGCCATGTCCGGTAGCAAAAATGGAAAGGCTGCTTTTATCCTCAGACGGTTCTGAATTCAGTGAGGGGGCAATCAGGGAGGCTATCAATCTGGCAAAGACATGCAGCAGCAAACTCTACGTGATATCCGTTGCGCAGGTGCCCGATATCCGCGAGTTTGCCGATACCTATCCGGTGGCAGCTGCTGAAAAACTGGAAAAAGTAATCAGAGAGCACCTTGAATCAGTACAGGAAAGGGCCAGGAAAGAAGGTATCTCATGTGAGATCATTTTAGGCCGGGGGCCGGTGCCTTCGAAATTAATTATCGAAGAGGCGGAAAAAAACAACGTAGAACTGATAATTATGGGAAGACATGGCAGGACCGGTCTCACGAGGATCATGATGGGAAGCGTGACTGCCAAGGTCATAGGAGATGCCCCCTGCAAGGTTATGATTGTGCCGAGGTTTGCGAGGATTTCCCTTGAGAAGATTATGGTTCCGACAGATGGTTCGCTTTACAGCGAGATCGCAACCCGTGAGGCCATAAGCATAGCAAAGCGCATTGGGAGCAGTCTCATTGCCCTTTCCGTTTATAAGAGGGATGAAAACCTTAAACTAGCAGAGGCAAGTGTCGGTATGGTGAAAGACGTTGCAGAGAGGGAGGGTATAAAAATTGAGACCCTGACCCTGAAAGGTGAACCTCACGAGGTTATTGTCGATACAGTAGAAAAGAAGAAAGCGGGGTTTCTGGTTGTCGGCAGCCATGGCAGGACCGGCCTGCAAAGGCTTCTCATGGGGAGCGTGACTGAAAGGCTCGTTGGACATGCAGGGTGCCCGGTTTTAATAGTAAGAAAGCCATAAATCTACCATACCCACCTTAATCATTAAAGGGGGTAAAGGGGGATTATGAAAATTCAAGGAAGGGGGGTATAAATTATGAAAGGAAGTAACCCGGAGATCACGGTTGTACTTCCCAGATGGAAAGTTGCTCTTAAGAACTGGTACAAACCTTATCCCTGGCTGGAACTGTTTGCAATATGCGCCGGCGCCCTCGTTGTTTATGTTGGATGGCTCCTGATATCCCTGTCGTTAAAGGGTCCTCCGGATACCGTGACCCCGTTTTATGTATCCGCATGGGTTTCCGGCCTTTTCCTTGCCAGCCTGGGCATCGGCTTTATCGGCACACTGGCCGGAATAGGCGGCGGGGTCATCTGGTCTCCCATTGCCATGGCATTCACTCCTATGGACAGCGTGATCATAAGGGCATCCGGCCTTGTCGTAGCAATGTTCAATGCCCTGGTAGCTACAGGACCACTCGCGAGAACCGGGCTGTGTAATATCAGGCTCGGCCTTTTTCTCATGATACCCCTGGGAGTAGGTGCCTTTACGGGTGCCCAGGGCGCCATATTTGTTGCACAGGCATTCGGGGTAGGAGGCGAAGGCATTATCAGAATACTCCTGGCGCTTATCATTTTTGCACTCTTCCTCTATTTTCTTCTGGGAGGCAAGAAGATAGAATACCCGGAGGTGAAGAAGGAAGACGCTTTTACCCGTTTCTTTCAGTTGCATCTGCCTTATTATGAAGAATCTACAGGAAAGGTTGTGGATTACAAGCTGACAAGGGGCCTGGTGTTCTGGGTAGCCATCTTTTTTGTTGGTTTGATAGGCGGGTTTTTCGGAATGGGAGGTGGATGGGCTGTTGTTCCTGCCCTGAACGTTATCATGGGTTGTCCGCTTAAAGTGGCAGCTGCTGTCAGCATGACGGGGCTCGGCATGGGCAGTTGCGTATCCGTATGGCCATACTTTATAGCCGGCGCCATGATCCCGATCGTTATAGCGCCTCTCCTCGTTGGTCAGGTTCTCGGAGGGGTCCTTGGAGCACAGGTATTGATCGGAATGAGGGCTGTGTTTGTAAGGTTTATATTGATCGGAGCCTTGCTCTTCACCTCTTTCGGATTGTTTACCAAGGGGTTGGAACTTTTAGGTGTTCTTGCGTTGCCTTTATGGATCAGGCTGGGATTCATGGGAGTATGCGCTGGACTGGTTTTTTTCCTCATTGGAAAGGATTACGGTTGGTTCGGTAAAGGAAGGAGGTAACAATGGAAGAGAGACCGAGAGTACCTTTTGCCGGTGTGGTAATCGGGGACATAATCTACTGGATCTGTATTACAGCCGCTTTTATAGCCATGGCAGGACCTGTTATAAGCATAGTGGCGCCTGAAAATAATGTATCAGATCCGTTTCAGGTCTTTTCTCTTGTCTGGGAGGGTAAGAACTCAGGTGAAATCTGGGCAGCGGTGACCACGGAAGGAACATATCCCGGACCTCATTTCTGGATGCAGAATCTTGGTAAAGGCGACGGGATTACGCAGCTTGGTATCTGGCTTGCCTGTGCCTGTTCCCTGCCGGCTGTATTTGTCGGCGGAATAGTCTACCTTTTTGGGCTTGGAGGAGCCAGGAAAAGCCCCACCTATTTAATAATCTGCTGGTGGGTTGCGTTTATGATCCTGTTCTCCATGCTGGGTGTTCTCAAGATGGCGGAATAACCGGTTCTTAAAAACGCAGCATCTTTTTAAGGATGGTAAAAAGTGATGCGCTATATTGTCACTTTTGTAATACTTTTCTCGTGCTGGATGATATGGTCAGGCGTATTCGACGCCTGGCATCTCGGCCTCGGGATAATTTCCTGCTCCATCGTAACATACATATCCAGCGACCTCCTGTTCAAGCGTGAAAAGTTTAGCAGCAAGGACAGGGTGGAGGTTATCCGGTTCATTCTATATATACCCTGGCTCATGTACCAGATCATACTGGCCAATATACATGTGGCTTATCTGGTCCTGAGCTTCAGGATGCCGATACAGCCTTCACTCATAACGTTCCCGACAAAATTGAAAAAGGGCATTTCACTTTTAACCTTTGCAAATTCCATTACCCTGACACCCGGCACCATCACAGCGGATATAAGAGGAGGGGGATACTATGTTGTGCATGCCCTTGACAGAAAGGTTGCAGACGACCTCCTGACAGGTGATATGGAAAACAGGGTGGCCCATATATTTGAGGAGGAATAGTGGAGACCTTCTTCCTCATCATCGCGCTGATATTATGCTTACTTGTCATGCTGTGTCTTTACCGGGCCGTTTTCGGACCAACGGTCCTCGACAGGATAATAAGTGTTGGTGTCATCGGCACCAAGGCCGCGGTCGTTCTTGTCCTTATAGGCTTTATATATGGAAGAATAGATATGTTTCTGGATCTGTCCCTAGTCTATGCCCTGCTGAATTTTATTGCAACCCTGGCAGCTTCAAAATTCTTCCGTTACAGGAAGAGCATACTGCCGGGTGCTCAATACTTAAAGGAGAAAAGAGAAAAATGATTATTATAACTATCCTTGCCATAATCTTTATTTTAGGGGGACTCTTTTTCTTTACTACAGCAACCGTAGGGCTTTTACGGTTTCCTGATTTTTATTGCAGGATGCATGCCACTGGGAAGGGAGATACCCTCGGAGCCCTTCTTCTCCTTATGGGACTTTCTGTCTATAACCTGCATTACGGGTTTACACTGGGAACCATCCTCGTGAGCATCAAGATACTGTTTATCGCCGTGTTTATATTTCTGGCCAACCCTACTGCTACCCATGCGATTACAAAGGCGGGGCTGGATTGTGGTGTAGAGATCTGGACAAAAGAGGAATAGTACCCGATGATATGGCAATTAAACATAGTATTGATATTTTTGGCTGTTGTAGCAGCAATGGCTGCTATCAATGTGAAGGATCTGCTCAGTGCTGTCGTGCTCCTGAATGCATTCAGCTTTCTTATGTGCCTTATCTGGGCACAGATGGGTGCGCTGGATGTTGCATTTACCGAGGCCTCTGTTGGAGCAGGTGTCAGCGGTGTCTTTTTCATTGCCACTATCTTTATTACAACGAGAAGGACAAAGGATTAAATGCATTATAAATTGCTTGTTATTGACCCAAAAATGCTGTCAATCCCCCCTCACCCCCCTTTTCTAAAGGGGGGATTACTGCATGCCGATTCATGCATGAAAACATGGGTGGGGACGACATGAACGGAAGGGGGACAGAGGATTGAAAAAGATCCTTGCCGTCATATCGATCATCATAACAGGAGCCTTGCTCGTCTACGGAGTGAAGGATTTTCCGAAATGGGCTGACCCGAATCAGCCGGCGAGTCTCCACGTTTCACCAAGATATATAGAACATGCCCTTGATGAGACAGCAGTGCCGAATCTGGTTACCGCCGTACTTGGCGACTACAGGGGTTATGACACCATGTTCGAGACCGCTGTCATCTTTACAGCAGGCATTGTGGTGATGATGCTTTTAAGGAGGCCCAGGAAGTGGTAGAAGATGTTGAGGATATTGTTATCAGCACCCTGTCCCGGTTTCTTATCCCGTTTATGCAGGCTTTCAGCCTCTATGTCTTTGCCCATGGTCATGGCAGCCCAGGAGGAGGCTTCCAGGGAGGCTGTATCATGGCAGCTGCCTTCATCCTCATTGTTATTGCCTATGATTTTAAAGAGGCAAAGAGGCGTTTCAGTGAAAAGGCACTTCTTATATATTGCTGTGTAGGGGTATTTATATTCGTAGGGACTGGTTGGTTGTGCATTTTGCTCGGCAGTAATTTTCTGGATTACAGTATCCTGAGCAAGGTCCTGCCGGCAGATCCCGTTAAGGCACGCTATTATGGCATAGCGATGATAGAACTAGGGGTACAGATTACGGTTATGGCTATCATGCTCTCTATCTTTCTTGACCTCGTAACAAAAGGTGAACACGAAGAAGGATTAAAGTAAGATGTTTGAATATTTTATTAGCAAATACAATTACTGGATGTATGTAGTTATTATTTTAATAGGGTTTTATGCGATGATGGCCAAAGGGAACTTCATGAAGAAGCTTATAGGCATGAGTATATTTCAATGGGCAATCATATTTTATTTCATGTCCATTAGCGCCAAAAAGGGGGCGACCGTACATATTATCGGTGGACACGGGGCCCATACTGTTGTGAACGCAGCTGATTTTGTAAATCCACTGCCTTCCGTACTCATGCTCACAGCCATAGTCGTAGCAGTAGCCACGACAGGCATTACCCTTTCCGTCATTATAATGATTTTCAAGAGGTATGGCACGTTGGAAGAGGATGAGATTACGACGCCTGAATAAAAAGAGGAAGGAGTTAAATGATTTCTGAACAGTTTCCTGCCCTCATAGTCGTAACCCCTTTAATCCTCTCGTTCTTTATCCCCGTGGTGGGGTGGTGGAGAAAAAGTCTCTGCCTTCCCATCGTCCTTGCTGCACTGTCTGTATGCATGGTCTCTGCTGTCGGCCTGCTGAACATGGTGCAGCAGCACGGCGAAATACACTATTGGTTAGGCTTGTGGGAACCTCCCTGGGGAATAGAATACGTCGTGGACAATTTCAACGCATACATAGCCATTATCGTGACCTTCATGGCCCTTGCAGCAGCCATCTATTCGAAAAGAAACGTTGAGCAGGAACTGCCCGAGCATAAAATTCCCACCTTTTATACGCTCTTTCTCTTGAATGTCACGGGCCTGTTGGGCATTACCGTTACGGGTGACGCATTTAATCTGTATGTATTGGTGGAGATTGCCTCATTTTCTGCCTATGGTCTTGTGGCTATCGGAGAGGAGGGGGCACTGGTTGCCAGTTTCCGGTATATTGTCATGGGCACCATCGGCGCCTGTTTTTATCTATTGGGCGTTGGCTATCTCTATGCAGTAACCGGCTCGCTGAACATGGCAGACTTGCGGGTTCTGCTCCCGCCCCTCTATGGCAATAGCGCGGTGCAGACATCCTTTATTTTCATCCTCATTGGCCTCGGCATAAAAGTAGCCTTTTTCCCCCTCCATGCATGGCAACCCGACGCCTATACCCGCGCGCCGTCTGCTGTGAGCGTGCTCATATCAACAGCAATGGCAAAAACGAGCGCGTATGCACTGATCAGGATAATGTTCTCGGTATACACCGTGGATTTCATCCTCCATTACGTATCCATGATGGATATTATTTCCTGGATGTCTGCGGTAGCAATAATCGTTGGTTCCATATATGCGATACAGGAGTTCAACCTGAAAAGGATGCTCGCATACTCAAGCATCGCAAATGTCGGATACATCATGCTCGGTGTTGGTCTGTCCACGTCCACGACGTTAGGCCTGACCCCCGCGCTCATGCATATACTGAATCATGCACTCATCAAGGGATGCATGTTCATGACAGCATGTGCATTTATCTATAAGGCAGGTTTGCGGGATATACGGGACTTTGTCGGTCTGGGAAGGAGGATGCCGTATACCTGTCTGGCTTTTATTCTGGCCTCCCTGGCGATGATAGGGATGCCGCCGAGCGTAGGATTTATTTCAAAATGGTATCTCATACTTGCTTCGATAGATGCTCACAATTATGTATTTGTAGCCGTCATATTCATCAGTACCCTTCTCATGATCTATTATTTCTGGCGCGTCATAGAGATTATGTATCTCCTGCCGGCAGAGACACGTCCGGGCAATGAAATAACAATGGATGAGGCGCCAATGAGCATGCTCATGCCCGGGATAATCCTTGCAGTCCTCTGTTTCGCTGTCGGTATTGCATGGATAGCAGGAGTATTTTCACCAATAATGGATGCAATTAACACAACGTTTGGATTAGGGGGCATATAACAGTGGGTATAGAATTTGCCTGGCTTTGTTTTCTTTTTCCCTTTGCAGGAGCACTGTTGTCTCCTGTTTTAGCACGGATACATCCGAAGCTCAGGGATTATGGCGAGGTTTCCCTTTCGTTTGCCGCAGCTGTAAGCAGTTTGATGCTCATCCCGTATCTCTTTCATTCTTCACAGTTGCCGATAGACAGCTCATTTGTATGGCTCACCGTACCCATAGAACTGAAGGCGGGGGTTTTGGTAGATCCCCTGAGCATTGTCATGGCAAATGTGGTTGCGGTGATAAGCTTCTTTATCATGCTCTATTCAATGGGATATATGAAAGGGAGCCGCTCTCTGACAAGGTGGTGGATGTGGATGAACCTCTTCATCGGAAGCATGCTCCTGCTGGTACTGACCAATAACCTGCTCTTTCTTTTTATTGGGTGGAAATTAGTCGGTCTCTGCAGCTGGGGGCTCATATCTTTTTACTACAAGGACGAGCTGGAATACTGTGTGGGAGGACCTCCCCCGACTCCGTACCGCACGCCATCACACTCCGGTCTCAAGGCCCTGATCGTAACGTCAGCGGGAGATGTCCTCATGCTGGGCGGCATGTTGATAATATATGCCTATGCCGGAACGTTGAACATCCTTGAACTCTATAACACATCATCAATCTGGATACCTGAAATGGCAAAGACATCAGGCATGATCTCACTCGTCACGATTTTCCTCCTTGCAGGTGCATTCGGAAAGTCTGCGCAATTTCCTTTCCACGAGTGGCTTCCTGAGGCCATGACAGGCCCGGCTCCTGTCTCTGCCCTCATTCATGCAGCAACAATGGTGAAAAGCGGTGTCTATCTCGTTGCCAGGCTCATACCAATCTTCTATTTCGGCTACTGGGCGGCCGGTTGTCATGAGGCCATTTATTTCTTCATTATCGTTGCCTGGACGGGTGCGATAACAGCTTTTGTTGCCGGTTCACAGGGCATGGTTTCTCTGGAGTTGAAAAAGGTACTTGCATTTTCGACTGTCAGCCAGATAGGGTACATGATGCTCGCCCTGGGAGTAGCAGGGTTAACCCCGGATAATCTCATGGAGGGCTATACAGGCGGCACATTTCATCTCATGAGCCATGCCCTCTTCAAGGCATGCCTCTTCCTGTGCGCCGGTTCGGTGATTCACGCTGCTCATTCGATCTATATTAACGAGATGGGCTCCCTCAGGAAGTACATGCCTTATACATGGCTTTTCATGTTCATTGCCGCCCTGTCACTCATGGGTGTGCCGCCACTGCCGGGATTCTGGAGCAAGGACCTCGTTCTCATTTCAACACTCCATGTACATATATACCCGCTGTTCCTGATCGCCATGATTACCGTCATTGTCACCTCGTTTTATTCATTGCGCTTTATCGGGATGGTCTTTCACGGAAAAGAGAGCGGAAACGTTGCAACATTGAAGAAAAAGGGCAAGCACCTCGGTGAGGCTTACCCTGTCATGGTTGTTGCATGCGGTGCTCTGGCTCTGGCGATCGTTGTGGTCGGCATATTCGGTCTCAAGCTCGAACACTTTTTAAAGGAGACATTCGGTTATGCGCTTGAGGGTCTCCGTCTCACGGTCGTACATCCTGAAAGTGCAGGACTGTTCGTTCCGGTACTGTCAGTGCTCACCGTGTCTTTAGGTGCTCTGGTGGCATATGTATTTTACATATCGAGGAAGATAGATCCAGCGAGTTTCATGGAGAAGCGATCATCTCTCAAGGCGATTCACAAGTTTTTCTGGAACAGGTGGTACATTGATGATATTGTCTATTATAAATTCTTCGTAGGGATCGTGAATACGCTTGCTGCTGCAACGCCCAAGCTTATAGAAGGCCCGTTTAATAAAGTCTTTCACGGATTTATGCCCGCTCTGCCAGGGGGAATCTATAACCTCATTAAACATATGAAGACTGAAAGCAGGGAGATGACATTTAACCTTCTGTATATCATTCTGCTGTTCATAGGTATCCTCTTTATCATACTCTTTTTAGGTGGTACGCAATGATACCGTATATCCTTCTCCAGATAGTAGGAATGCCTGTCATTAGCTCGCTCCTGATATTGATAACAAGGCCGAAACTGGGGAGAAAGGCAGGGTGGATAGCATGCATTACCCTCCTGTACACGACTGCCCTCCTCTTCCTTGTGAATATAAGGGTCTATCAGGGCACAACAATATTTGAGGAATATATCCTTGGTCCCCTGGTAAACGTTAATCTTTTTGCAGACGGGTTAAGTGCGCCGGTTGCATTGATAATGAACATCTGCAGTGTGGCGCTGGCATTCTACTCGGTGCACTATGTAGACCATAGGATAGAACTCATTTACGGGCATGTAGATGAAAAGACCTGGCTTCTCTACAATACGAGGTTCTTCTCTCTCTTTCTCTACTTCCCCGCTGGTTTTATGGGCATTGCCTTCTGTACAAACATGATTTCTCTCTTTTTCTTCATGGAGCTGTTAACTATTATCCCTCTTTATTTCATCATGGCTTTATTCGGTTATTCCGACTACATAAAGCGTACAAATGTTGCATTAATGTGTCTTTTCTGGGGCGTCGGAGGAGCAACCTTCTTTCTGATAGGCATCATCGCTGCATTCACCCAGACGGGCAGTTTTGAAATAGCGAGTTTACAGGCCCTTTCCGGAAATTCACTCGTTCACCTGGTCATTGTCTTTATACTCATAAGCATGTTTGTCAAGCTTGCTGTTTTCCCGCTCCACGTGTGGATGCCCTGGGTTCACGCAGAACACCCCACATGCATAGCAGGGTTACTCGCAGTCTATGCGAATATAGCAGCATATGTGATGGTCAGGGTACTTGTCATTCCGCTTTATCATGACCTCCAGGTCTATAGCATCCCCATCATGGTACTGGCTCTTGTAACCATGGTATACGGTTCTCTCTTCACCATGGTCCAGCATGATGTGAAGCGTATAGCTGCCTGTTCAACAATAAGCCAGATATCATATTCTGTACTCGGGATCGGAGCACTCACGGTTACCAGTATTGAAGGAGGCATGTTTTTCTTCCTGAGCCATATCATGGGCAAGACCATCTTCTTTTCGACTGCCGGACTCATAGTCTATGCAACGGGCATCAGGGACGTTAACAAGATGGGCGGGCTCGCATCGAGGATGCCGTTGACCACCCTGCTCTGGATACTCGGTGCTATTGCTCTATCAGGGTTCCCTCCCCTCAGTGCTTTTGTTGCAGAATGGATAATGTTTACTGGTATCTTCAAAGCAGGAGTCTTTGGTTCCTCAACAGTGCTTGTCATAGCAATCCTGGCAGTTACTGCTATTATATTGACAATCTCCTACACTTTCCTGGCAGCAAAAAGGATCTTCTTTGGGCCGCTCAATCCGGATTTTGAAAACAAGGACATCAAAGACCCGCCGTTAACCATGATTATTCCGCTCTTATTTTTAGCTGTTGTATTGATGAGCCTCGGTTTGTACCCCAAATTCTTATTGGAACTCCTTGATTCTGTGATAGGGTTGCTATAGGATGGCTGCTTGTGACATCTCGCTGTTATAATTGTACCTGTAACTGTTTTTAGACAGATTAACCCGGAAACTGCATTTACCGGAGGCACGGTTGACTGAAAAGTATTTTGTCCCGACAAAAGTCGGGATTGAAATCAAAAGACTTAGAAGGCGACTGTGCCTCCGGTTTAACAATCAATCGCATTTTTCGGGTTAATCAAAAGGTTATGGACATGTATGACGGCATAAATAACATAGAAATTTTTTATATCTTTTATAGGGTTTCATTATCTGTTAGAATATAAACTATTAAGAGGGGCGCTATGTTAGAGGAGTTTGAAAAGGAAGAGATCAAAGATGCAAATATTTCAAACTTGCTAGACAATGCGAGATTCCTGAGGGATATTTTTGACGGTATCAGGGACCAGATTATGGTTGTTGACAACGAATACAGGATAGAGGATGTCAATGAAGCATTGCTGCAAAGACTGAACAGACAAAAGCATACAGTTATCGGTAAACCATGTTATCAGGTTCTTCATGATCTGGACGAGCCCTGTAATTTGCCCAACCACCCCTGCCCCGTCCAGGATGCACTCAAAACGGGAACTGCTCACGAGGTCCTCCATACACATTATCAGGGGCGTGAAAGTTCATATTACAGGGTTATTGCATATCCGGTGCTGGATGATCAGGGCAGGGTTACCCGGGTGATTGAGATGGCCAGGAATATTACGAAATGGAAAAGGAGTGGCGACCAGATTTATAACGTTCAAAAATTGATATTCCTGGGAAAGCTGGCTGCTGGTGTTGCCCATGAACTCAATAACCCCGTGGCGGTAATCCTCGGCTTTGCTGATCTGCTCCTCGAGAAGGTGGGACCTGATCACCCAAGCTATGAGCTCCTTAAGACCATAGAAAGACAGGGACTGAACTGTAAGAGGATTGTAGAGAACCTTTTGAGCTTCGCCAGACAACCGGAGGCAACAGAGTATTCTTCTGACGTCAATGCAAGCATTGAGAAGGTGATTTCCGTCGTTGAGACCATGCTGTATATGAGAAAGATCAGGTTAGAGTTGAACCTTGCGGAAGATTTACCGAACGTGAGGGGGGATTCAGGACACCTTCAGCAGATCTTTATGAACCTGATCACCAATGCTGTTGCTGCTATGGATGAAGGAGGCGTTTTGACTATCTCTACCAGACTCGTTGATCATGATAGCAGGGTAGAGATTCTTTTCAGGGATACAGGACATGGTATAAAAAGGGAACACAGAGACAAGGTTTTTGATCCCTTTTTCACGACCCGGGAGGTAGGAGAAGGAACGGGATTGGGGCTTTCTGCCTGCTATGGTATGGTGACCAATTATGGCGGACACATTATCTTTGATACAGTGACAGAAGATGAGGATGGTGATAGAAGAGGCACTACATTTACCGTATCATTACCTGTTATTCATTCATGAACGTAACTACTCTGATGCTGTCTGTAATTAATGTCGGTGTGTAAATTATTAAATCCCCCTCACTCTTACCCTTTCCTCTACGAGTCGTAGACCGCAAGGGGAGGGGGTAGTAAACACGCACTTCCCTTGACGGGAGGGTTGAGGAGGATGTTAGAATCTTGTGTTTTATACACAGACTCTACTTAATTCAATAAGAACAGTATGCCTGGATATAAAATGAGCATGCGGAGAGGGTTTACATGCGGGATTTATTGAGTATATTTAAAAAGGAAAAATCCGATGGCGGGTTATCCAGATCCGGCAGACAGCTTCAGAAAAGATACAAGTGCTTTCAGAAAATACTTTCTGAAACCAATGCGGTCCTTGAGATCATGGCCGACATGGAAGAAAAGGTTACAGGGGAATATCTTTTTGATATGCAGTATGTAAGATCAAACCTGCGTGTAATATATCATAAAGTGCCTCTCATCATAGAGTGCCTCAACAAGATCTCGGAAGGGAAATATGTGGAATTAAATAATGTCCTTAAGAGAGTTGAGTCGGAGATTCAGGCAATCCTTTCCCGGCAAAGGAAGACAGAGAGCATCAGCAAGGGAACGGTAAATAAAGGAGTCGGGAAGGATACGAATCTTCCGAGGGTGAAGAGCCCTGCGCCACTGAAAGGACATAAGGTTCTCATCGATAGCGGTGTTATCGTCTGTAAGGGCGTTGGTACGGGAAATGCCTTTACAGTGAATAAAGAAGCGGATTTGACCAGGTTCCCAGATGGGGCTGTTCTTATAGCCAAAAATACGGCACCTGAGTTTGTAACAGTAATGAACAAAGCTGCCGCCATTGTAACGGATGCAGGAAGTGCTTCAGGATACATGGTATCCCTTGCCAGGCAGTTCCGTGTGCCCACCATAGTAAACACAAAAGTTGCCACAAAGCTCATCACGAACGGCCTCGAGATAACGGTAGACGCTTTTAACGGCAACATTTATGAGGGACGTGTTGACGCAGTCATTGAATTGGAACAAATAAGGGATAACCTTTTTAAAGATACCCATATTTTTGAGATATTGGATGAGGTACTGAAAAAGATAGTCCCGTTACACCTGGTTCATCCCGGCGGCACCCGTTTGAAGCCCGAACTTTGCAAGACACTTCATGACATAACGTTTCTTGCCCATGAAGTATCTATGGACGAGATGTTCAAAATCAGCAGGGGCCCCGACGTAAAAGAAGGAGAGGCTGTAAAATTGGATTCAAAGATACCTACTGACATATATATGATAGATCTGGACGGTGGGATTGACAACAGACTCAAGAGCATAATTTCTGATAATATCCGCTCTGTTCCCATGAATGCCTTCCTGAAAGGAATGATGGCCATGAAATGGCCCGGCCCAAGGCCTGTCAATGCAAAGGGTTTTGCATCTGCCGTGGCTGATATTGCGCTCAAGACATCACATCCACGTGATAAGGTATGGGGAAAGAGCTTTGCCCTCATATCAGGAGAGTACATGAACTTTTGTATCAGGTTAGGATATCATCTGTCTACTGTGGAAGCTTATGCGGGCGAAAACATTGACCATAATTACATCCGCTTTCATTTTATGGGTGGCGGCGCATCTCTCGACAGACGTCTCAGAAGAACCCGATTTATAGAAGAGATTCTGGAAAAGCTGGATTTCAAGGTTGATAAAAGCGGAGATGTGCTTAATGCACGGATAAACAGATATGACAAATCTGCTGTTGAGGGAAAACTGAATATATTAGGTCGCCTTGCAGTTTACACAAAACAGTTAGACATGGTAATGTTCAGCGATGCATGTGTGGACTACTGCATACAGGACTTCGTAAGGTATTGTGATTCAAGATAAGCAGGATTATTTTGATGATACGTATAAAATGAGAAAAAGAGAATCTTCCAGAGAGAAGTACTACAACATAAGAAGAACTATCATAGTTTTTGGCATTCTCATGATAGTGCTCCTTATCAGCGCCCTCGTCCTGGGCATGCTTTCAGCAAAACATATGAAAGAGATTGTCCGCGATGATTTCAACAAGCAGCAGTTGATATTAGCCAGGTACGCTGCAAATCAAATAGAAGACAATCTGGACTGTATCAAGAGGGAGCTTTCACTGTTAAGTCTTTCCCCCTCCATTCAGTATATGGAGGGGTCCTGGCCAAAATGGATGAATACAACTTTATCGAGGGTTAAGGATGAAGGTGTCACTGAGATAAGATTTTTGGATAGTAAGGGAGAGACAGCCTATATCGTTGATAAACTGGGGGTTCCCCGTATGATACAGGGCACGTTTCTGGATACCGAATATTTTCAATGGGCTCTTCAGGAAAGCAACAGGAACAGAATTTATATAAGTGAGGTGACAGGTGAGAGCAAGCAATACCCTGAAAGACTTGTCATGATCTTGGCCACACCAACGTATCAGGAATCTGTTGATGAGCTCCATCCGGTGCCCAAAGGACACATGTCCGGAGTGCTCCTCTTTACCGTAGACGTTTTTAACCTGGTCGGTAAGGTTATCAAGGATATTAAATCGGGGAAAACAGGATATGCATGGGCTATCGACAGCAAAGGTATATTCCTCTATCACCCTGAAAAGGAATTTATAGGACAGGATGCCTTCTTGGCCCGTGCCACGAGGAAATCCAAGGTTTCTTTTGACCAGATCAACTTGATTCAGAAGGAAAAAATGCTTGAAGGCAAGGAAGGGACAGGCTGGTACACCTCCGGCTGGCACGGGGACATCGAGGACGAGACTCAAAAATTGATTGCCTATGCCCCAGTTTATTTGAAATCAGACCAGGAACGTAACTGGTCGGTAGCTGTGGTGGCACCTATAAGCGAGGTTGAAGGGACGATTCATTCTGTTTATGTGCGCCAGTTTTATGTCCAGGGAGTCATTGTCCTTGTCATTGTTTTCGGGAGTATATATGTCATAAGTTTTGAGAGACGCTGGGCAAAGGTACTGGAAGAAGAGGTAACAAAGAAAACGGAATATCTGACAAAGACACTCGACAAACTCGAAAAGTCGGAAGAAAAATACAGGACGCTCGTAGAAAGCGCAGAGGACCTGATCTACACTATTGATCAGGAAGGAAATTATCTATCCATGAACAGATATGCAACCCGTTTCTTCCGTGGAGAATCGGATGAACTCATCGGTAAAAATATATACGACCTTTTTTCCAAGGAGAGCGCGGAATTGCAGATGAGTTTTGCCAGGCAGGTATTCAATACAGGAAAAAACGTAAATGTAAAACATCCGGTACAGGTTGGCAAGCGTGAGTATTGGTTCACGAGCAACTTTGTAGGCATCAAGAATGAAAACGGCACGGTGTTTAATGTCCTGGGGATTTCAAGAGATATTACAGAAAGAAAGAAGATGGAAGACGAACAAATGTACAATACAGAAAAGCTTGCATCCATGGGAAAGCTGTCTGCCAGTGTTGCCCATGAACTCAATAACCCCATGGCTATAATCCTTGGTTTTACCGACCTCCTTTTGGAGAAAGCGGAGCCTGGAAGCAAGAATCGCGAGATGCTTGAGACCGTGGAGAAACAGGCGCTCAACTGTAAAAGGATACTCGAAAGCCTTCTGGGTTTTGCCAGATACCGGGAAAAAACCGAGTATGCTACTGATGCCAATGAAGACATTGAGAAGGTTCTTGCTGTTGTCGAAAACATGATAGCTACAAAAAATATAAAGTTGGAGAAGAATCTCGCAAAGGATTTACCAAAGGTCAGGGGTGATTCAGGGCATTTACAGCAGGTCTTTATGAATTTAATCACGAATGCTATTGCTGTTATGGAAGGAGAAGGGGTTCTGACTATTGTTACCAGACTGAATGAGCAGGGGAACAGAGTCGAGATGCTCTTCAGGGATACGGGGCATGGCATTAAAAAGGAATACAGGGATAAAATATTTGATGCCTTTTTCACAACGAAAAGGGTGGGAGAGGGGACAGGATTGGGGCTTTCTGTCTGTCACGGTATAGTGACCAGGTACGGCGGAGAAATAAACTTCGAGACCGTATCTGAAGAAGAGGACAGGGAGAGGAAAGGAACGACCTTTATCATATCTCTTCCTGTTGTTCCTTCGGGAAGCGGGCAGGTCCCTGTTCAGGCATAATGTATACACCCATCCCTTCCCTCCTCTGACAAAGGGGGGGAGGGGGAGCAAAAGGGAGGTAAGATGGCCCAGATTTTGATTGTTGACGATGAAGTGGATATGCTTGCCCTTCTTGCCATGATCATAACAGAAAAGAGCAGTCACAAGGCAACAACCACGAATAATCCTTTAGAGGTGCCTAAATTGATTCGGGAAGGTGCCTTCGATTTACTCATTACTGATCTCAAAATGCCGGGAAAGGATGGTATAGAGCTCATTGCAGAGGTGAGAGAGATAGATAAATCTATCCCCATACTTATCATTACCGCATATGGCTCTGTAGAATCAGCAGAGGATGCCATACATAAGGGCGCCTATGACTACATCACCAAGCCCTTCCGCAAGGAGCAGATACTGATTGCTATTAACAGGGCATTGGAATGGAAGGATATGAAAAAGAAGCTTGATACTTTAAATGGGAATAAATAAATAGCTCGAGCAATACGGAGTTCATCATATACCAAAGCATTAACCCGAACAATGCAATTGATTGTTGGACGGGGGCACAGTTGCCCTCAAAGTCTTTTGATTGAAGACTCCCTGCGGTCTTGCCGCAGTCCCGAATTTTTTCGGGACAAAAGACTTTTCAGTCACCCGTGTCCCTGATAACTACTATTTTCGGGTTATGGAATTGTATCAACCGATGCAAATTTTGGTTCATGGAGCGGGATCAGGATATCTGCCATATTTTTTACCTTGAGGACTATATCATATGCATCGTATACATTGACATGGGTACCGGGGGGAATGACTTCCATCTCCAGAGCGGTTATCTGTTTTGGGGGAAAGAAATTTTCCATAATAATACAGAATCCTGTTATAGCGGCTTTTCCCTGGGAGGTATTGATAAGCACCGTTAGCCCGCCGTCCGAATGGGCCGGGGTATGCATGACCTCAATGCCCGGAACGATCTCTCTGTCTTCCTTGACAACAGTAATCTGTCCGTTTTTTTCGATATCCATGATACAGTCTTCCATGTAGCGAAAATCCAGAGGGTGCTGGTTATGGATTCGTTGAAGTTCTTTTTCATGTATGTAAAATCTTGCATTAACACATTTGTAGTCGTTTTCACAATGGTCATTATGCAGATGGGTATGAATAACGATATCGATGTCTTCCGGCTTTAGGTTCCACCGCTTCAATCCTTCTTCAAATGTATAAATCTTCCCCCCGATGGCATCTTCCCTCTCCCGTGACTGCATGGGGCCCATCTCTCCTGTATCTACCAATATCTTCTTGTCACTCCCTTCCAGGTACCAGCAGTAAATTGGTATGACATAAGGTTCCCCATAACCATATTGATACGTCATCATGCTCTTGTCAAAATGTTTGGTTCCCATAACGATTGGATGGATTTTGAACTGACCTTCATTGCTCATTGCATTCCCCCCCCACGTGCTGGCTTTGTATGCAGAGAATTCCCCGAAGCTTTTCCTGCTGCCTGATATGTGCCAATATCCCCATTCGCATATCAAAATATTGTAGCCGCAACCTTTAGGTTGCGTTCTCAATGCGCAGGCTGAAGCCTGCGGCTACATTGCCGAACAGGCTCTTC